>Ga0213836_100021_pt1 | contig 233011 bp, 196 predicted proteins | sample SWPATP03_FD_160578 | JGI IMG/M metagenome (GOLD analysis project Ga0213836, IMG submission 160578) | Coastal seawater microbial communities from Marineland, Florida, United States - SWPA TP0 #3 | ecosystem: Environmental > Aquatic > Marine > Coastal | place: USA: Florida | collected 2016-08-05
CCTACTCGCACCGCTCGGCTATATACCGCCAGCCGAAGCTGAGGCAAACTATTACAAGCAACTGAGCAGTCAAGCCATTCCGGCCTGACTTACACTAACCGGCCTCCACGAAAGCCGGGGCGATTCAGGCTTTTCAGGAATCAACCGAGGCTCTAGCCGCCTATAGCACGACGGCACTCATCGCACGCATCGAGACGACCGCCGACCCGCTCATGCTCTGGGAGATTCACCAGGAACTAGACCGACGCGATATCCCACCGGCCTTCCGCTATCCTAAGAATCAGGACAATGGGCAAAAGCGGTTCGTCACTTGGCTGGCAGACCTTCACTGGCACACCAGACGAGTGCGGCACGGCCCCCGATTCAGGGCTTGGCGACGGCTGTTCGCGCCCGTTAGCGAGTCGTGGCACGGGAGCGCCAAGAACGTGTTTGAATATGGTTGGAGACGCCATCAGAACGCCAGCTATTATGCGAAAGGGCTGGCGCTGACTGACGATCACCGGCTGGACCTGATGACCATCAAGACTAGCAAGCAGATCGCACGCCAGCGCCAGCTAAAGCAGTCGGAAGAGATGCGCCGCGCAATTTCCAGTCATGCGCTCGCGAACGCTGGCAGATTGGCGAAGGATAGACGACCGGAGCAGACTGCTCGTGACCGCTACCTGATCTGGAAAACCTATATGCTGGCCGACCAAAGCCCGACCATCACGGCGCGCATGTTCGAGGCCATCTATGGCGAGCCGATGACCAGGCAGAAGGTCCAGAAGCAGATGGCGGCAGTCAACCAGGCATGGGACAAATTCGGACCAGAGAAAGGCCGAGAATCACCCACTCCTGAGTGTTAGCGTATGCCCGTTCTATCGTAGATAGAACTAGGTACAGCGCACACGGTTCTTTTCATAGGAGAAACCACCGTGTGCGCTTTTCGTCGAAATCACCGTGTGCACTGAAAACACTCACCGCACACGGTGGGCCGCACACGGTGCCCCCTCCCTGCTCGGCAGCTTGAGGACCATTGGGACGACACGATACCTATCTCTGGCTCGTCTCAATCCAGCTATCCGACCGCTACGCTTTACTCCCTCAGAGGGTAGCTTGTCTTATTGAAAATACAACTATTCTTGATGCCCTTGATTAAACAGGGCACGCATTTTTTAAATCCGATCCTTATAGACTTGGCACCAAGCAAACGCCCGGTATAAGAAAGCACCTCTGGAACCTGCTGACCTCATCAATCGAACAACTCCCCAGAATTCGACAAGGCTGCGATCAACTGCCGATGTTGCCTATAAGGAGGGGGCTAAGTTGTCAGAAACCGGCTTATACAGTCTCTGTCCCTGGCCCCGGCAATCGGATGCCCCGGTTGCAGAGGTTCCCCTAAGTTCGCTTCCAAACCAAAGCGCACCTCCGGGGCAGGCTCTTCTAAATCTACCTCTAGCTGCTTCAGCAGTTTCATGAGTCGGTCGACACCTGACATACTTAGTTACAGCCTACGGTCCTGCATAGCATGCGTCATTCAGGAATCGACAGTCGGCCGATTAACAACAACGAGAAAGACTAAATCTGTAACTTTTTACTTCCAGTCTGGCAATCCCAGCTTTATCGGCAAGCCCCGGAGTATCTCGACTAGCCCATCTAACTCATGCTCCACCGGTTTGAAAACGTACTGATTTAAAAGTTCCGGGATTTCACCTTGCCTACCATCTTCATCGCGTTTGACGAGCGCAATAATCGAAAACCTATCGCCTTTTTCTCGCTTTTCACGCATGGCATAATTGATCTCTGTCTCGAGAAACCCCTTGTCAACGTAATTTGGCGTTATAAAGAAAACGGCCGCACAGGAATCCTTGAATCCAGACGAAAGACCGCGCTCAAGCGGTGTACCCGCAGGCATAGCGTCCTCGTCAAGCCACACTTCAAAACCCATCGTCGTCAGTGCATTACTGTATCGACGGACCATTGCTTTATCCAGTGATTTATGGCTAAGAAAAATCTTCTTGGGTGCTTGTTCGCTCACAATTTCCTCATCGATAGTTAATGTTGCCAATGTTTTGAAACGCCTGTATAAACTTGGCTCTGGCGGTAGAATCTTGTTATCATAACCTATGCGCGGCACCGGTAAAATCTCATCTGATTCGCAAGATAACCGCACCGTTATACGCCCCCGGAACCATGCAGGCAGGTTGTCGTACGCACTAATGCGCTGCACGAGAATATCGGCATCGACTTCCCATAAATCGCCATGACGTCTTAGCCAAGTATATTGCCCTGCACGGATGATTTCTTCGATCGCTTTGATTACCTCGCGCTCTTGCATCTTGCCACCAAACTCGAACTGAATTTGAATTGTTTTGGTGCGATCAAAATATCCGCCGACGTGTAGATGCGATCCACCAGCTCCGTCGCGGGATGGTCTGATTGTTAGCATAACTTTTGCACCTTTCAAATTTTCTGCAAGATCGCGGTAGTCTAGGATTCGAAACTCAGCGCTGGCCTCGCTGCCAGTCGCAGGCTTTCAAATTGAGATGTTTCTTGTAGCAGCAACAGAGTCGAACTGAGCGGTCCAGCGGAGACGCTCGGTGTAGAAAAGTGAGACAGACATAAATACATGCAGCTCACATTGCAAATTAAACCTCTGCTAATGGCGATATCGGACGATGGGATGCTCGGAATGGTCTACAGACGGGCGCACCTCCAGCCTTCTTATCATTTCACTCTTCTGGTCGTGACGAACTACAGCTTCCGCGTTGGGCCGTCGAGCAGAAATGAATTTCGGCATGGGCAAAGCCCTTAACGATTGCCTGACACTCGGCATAGCCTTCGCCATTTCTTGCTTTGCGTACTGGGGGGAAGCAACCGTAGTCTGCTAGATCCACCATGGTTCCGTTCGATAAGGTGTAGTTCCGCACTAAGTTCGATCTTGCTGCCGACATCGGATCAGGTTCGGCAGGCTTGCTGCATCCGAGCAAACCAACCATAGCAAGTAGTGCGGCGAGAGCGTTTTGTGTCATGTGTGGTCTATGTAAGTTGATCAGGTTCGCTCAGATCTCAATCAATGAATCGCCGCTTCTGGCCGCTTGCTGACGATTGTACTCAACACCAAGCTGCCTGTGTCCGCTTGCGCCCGAAACCGTCCGAATCTAACGCGTTGCCTGCACCAAGGTTAATCCCCGTCCCGCGCCAGCACGCCGAGCTGGCGCGGAACGGCGGAGGCTGTTGTGAATCAGCAACAAAGAAAATAAACCTACTAGCCGATGATGGGCGCTCTCGCTGGCGCTGGTCTACAGACACAATATCGCCGAGGCTAAGATTTTTGACGGTATCGTTGACGGTATGATGCGGTTTCTAATAGTAGAAACCTAGAACCCATGCGGGTTTCAAGGAATGATTCGACTTCCCCTCTCGCCAGGAAACTAATGAAAGAAGCCACCCTCGAGGTGGCTTTTTTCATTAGTTTCCTGGCGGAGAGAAGCGAGCCCCCTGCGGGGCTCGCGTGGGGGATTCGAAAGCCGTCGCCCTGCAGGGCGCGGCGGGCCCGCGGAACGTGGGCGAATCGCCCATTTGCCGTCGCCCCAGGCGACGGCGCCGCGCGCCGAGGGCGCGCGATCTCTTTACACCAGCCAGGTCGTTCCGACACCTCCAACTAGCGTCGAGGTCGTGCCCGAATGCCAGACCTGACCCCACCCTTCCCTTCATATCCATCCCTGCAATTGAACCCGCCCCCCAACGATGGCAGGAAGCGAGCCCCCTGCGGGGCTAGCGTGGGGGATTCGAAAGCCGTCGCCCTGCAGGGCGCGGCGGGCCCGCGGAACGTGGGCGAATCGCCCATTTGCCGTCGCCGCAGGCGACGGCGCCGCGCGCCGAGGGCGCGCGCTGCCAGCACACCACCTAGTGAGTGCCGACACGTTCCGTTGATCGCCGAGTCCGTGTTCGAATGTCAGACCTGACACCAACTCTAGACACCAACTCTATGTTGGTGTCGGTGCCTGGATAGTTTGGGATGGCTGCTACGCCGCAACCTTGTTCGTCGCCAGGTCCCAGCCGCCGACCGTACTGCCCCGGCCACCGCCGCCGATGCCTTGCTGGGTGTAGGCCCATTTGATTTTCGAGTACTTCAGGCTGACGTGCTCGCTCAATATGGTCCCCGCCACCAGCGACGGTGCGACCCCGCTAATCAACACATTCTCGAGCTGTATCTCGAAGTATTTGACAGGCTTGCCGTCGCTGTCAGCGCGCATGAATTCGAACTTCGCCTTGGGGATGGTCTTGCCCATGGCGCATGTTTGCAGCAGGATTGGCGATGACAGGTCGGCGATCTTCCCGAACACCACATCCTTCAGCTCTGCCCGCTCCGCAGTGTGACCGCCGCCGGTCGATGCGGTCGCGCTACGTGGCTGCACGACTGACCAGTGCACCTCGGTACACTCAATCCAGCCCTGGTGCGCCGAGTCGTGCGACTCGCCCTTGATTCCTTCAATTTGCAAGTAGACATCGATTGCCATGTACATTCCTCTCCGGTGAGTTTCGGACCCGCGTCCGTCGACCGCCATTATTCGGACTTCTTTGACGGGTCTGCTTGGTGCGGCGCAACGAACTGCTGATGGGCTCGGTTTAGATTGACGGTTTTGATTCACCGACCGGAGACGCCGATGACCAAACATGCACATGCAGCCGCGACGCCGTCTGCAAATGCTGGAATGACGATGAGTGCTGAAGCACGCGCCCGGATGCGTCGGCGCGAGAGGGACGTATTCGCTTACTACGACGACATGGGACCAGGCAAGGGAAACTGCACCTGGGGGCCGGGTATCCTCGCCCACAAGGCTCCTTGCACTAAAGATGAGTTGGCAACCCCCGTCAGCGCAGCTGCGGTAGAGGCTGAGTTCGCGCGCAGAGTGGCTGAAGCCGAAGCCGGCGTTATACGCAAGGTGGGCATGCAAAAGCTGCCGCAAGACCAGTTCGACGCGCTGGTCAGCCTGACCTATAACGCTGGGGTACACGGCTCGCGCAACGTATTCACGCTGGTTGACACCGGCCGTTCAGCTGAAGCCGCCGCTCAAATTCGCACGATGACATCAACGCGCGTCAACGGCAAAAGCGTGGTTGCACGGGGTCTGATTTCGCGCCGAGCAGAAGAAAGCGCGCCGTTCGAAGCAGCGGCAAAATCTGCCGCGACGGCTAAAAAATAAACGAAGGAGCCGAAAATGTCTTTTTTACATACCCCTGGCCGTTTGATTGCCGTGACTGCCCTGTTTGCATTGGTCGCCCATACAGCGCAGGCGAAGAAGCCAGAAAAGGACGCCGACATTCTCGGTACGTGGACGCTCACCAAAGTCCTGGACTCAGCTGACGTAGCCTCGCGGACTGACCAGCAAGCTGCGGCGCTGGTCGGCAAGGTCATGGTCGTGCGGCGCGACAGCGTCATGTTCAACGGAGAGCCCTGCCGTGCGCCGGAATTGACACGCCACCGCGAGGACGCAGCGAAATACATGCGTGAGGGCTATCACGCTCGGGTTGGCTATCTCGGGCTACCTGACACCGTCACGGTAGTAGACCTTGACTGCACCGAAGCCTTCTTAAAAGGGAAAGAAAGGATTGTAGTGTTTTGGCAAGGCTACTTCTATGACGCAATGAAGCAGCGGGCTGTAACGCGCTGAGTTTGACAGGTTGCATCAACCGCCCAGATGGTACAAAATGACGGCTTAGCTCAGGTACAAAGGGGTTTCTGGGCTAGTTTATAAGTCATTGTTTTTAAACGAATTTTATTTTTTGGACAGACTCCCCTCTCTCCGCCAGGAAACTAATGAAAGAAGCCACCCTCGAGGTGGCTTTCTTCATTAGTTTCCTGGCGGAGCGAAGCGAGCCCCCTGCGAGACTCGCGTGGGGGATTCGAAAGCCGTCGCCCTGCAGGGCGCCGCGCGCCGAGAGCGCGCGCTGAACCTCCATATCGATCCCCGCATTTACCAATTGAACCCGCCCCCCCACAATGGCAAACTGACAGCTCACCACCCACCCTCCCAGGAGAGCAACGATGAACATCACGGCAGGCGGCAACGCCCCAGTCAGGCAAGTCAGAGCGAAGCACCTCCTTTACATCCTGCTGGGTACGGCTGCCATCTTGCTGGTGCCTCTGGTCGCCATGCAGTTCACCTCCGAAGTGAACTGGACCGGCAGCGACTTCATCGTCGCAGGCGCCTTGCTGGGGGGCGCCGGCATGCTGCTCGAGCTGGCGACGAGCAAGCTGCGTACGCGCAGGACGCGGATGATCGCCGGTGCGGTGATCTTGCTGGGCTTGCTGTTTGTCTGGGGCGAACTGGCGGTGGGGCTGGTGGGGAGTCCGTTCGCAGGCTCATGATGACCGGCGCGTGTTCGCTCATGGCGTCAGCGCCGGGCACGCGCACCAGCGCGTGGACACAGGTGTCCTACAAGTCGTATTTCAGCTCGGCCAGATAGGTCCGCTGCGGATACGGATGGAAATTCCAATATTTGTAATTGTTCAAATTATCGATCCCCAACGCCACACTCCACCGCGCACTCAGGCGATACGTCGCCCGTAAATCCGCGGTGAAATACTTGCTCGCGCCCTGATAAGCAAATCCGTTCAGATCGGAATTATCCAGGGTCGAGAATTGCTCACCGCTGTAGCGCGCCGCCAGGGTCAGCGCGAGGTGGTCGTTGAGACGGTAGCTGGCCACGCCCGTCGCGCGCCACTCCGGAATGCGCGGCTGGCGCTTGCCCACGCTGGCCGGGAACTTGTCGTTGCGCTCGATGGTCGAATCGGTCCAGGTCAGGCTGGCGTTCAGGTCCAGTCCCGGCCGCAGCACGTCGGTCGCGCCATAGGCCATCTCGAATCCCTTGGTATCGATGCGCCCGACGTTCTGGACATTCGTGACGTTCGGCGTGACCAGTACATTCGTTTGCGAATACAGGGCGTCGGTGGTGCGCTCGCCGAAGGCGGTCAGGCGCAGCGAACCGGTCTCGAGCTTGCGTTCCGCCGTCAACTCGCCGGTCCAGGAACGTTCCGGCGCCAAACCGGGATCGTTGTTGGTCAAGACGCCGACGCCATTCACGCCGCCCTGGTAGAGCTCGGACACGGTCGGCATGCGCACCGCGCGGCCGACCGACGCTTTTACGGTCCAGTCGGGCGTCGCCTGGTAGGCCAGCGCCAGCTTGGGCGAGGCAAAATTCTCCTGTCTTTCTCCATGCGCGACGGTGGCGGCGGCATTCGAGGTACGGCCCTCGCTTGCCTCCCAACGTTCCAGGCGCACGCCCGACACGACTTTCCACTGCGGCGCGAAGCGCCAGGTGTCCTGGACATACAGCGCCTGGGTCCGGGTGCGGCCACTGAAGGCGGCGTTGCGCGCGCCAGGCGCACCATGGATCCAGTCGACGGTCGCGTTGTCGATGCTGGCCAGCTTGTAGGCTTCGCGCTGATAGCCGAACTCGACGACGTGCGCGCCGCCCTGCCCCTGCGGACGCCATATGCCCTTGGCCGCGAAGGTATTCCAGCCGGTGCCGCTGCCGTCGACGATGCGCCCGGCTCCGCCATTGAGCGCGCCCGGCACGGCGACCGTCGCGGCGCGCAGCGTGTCGGCGGCGTAGTCGTACAGGCTGCCCGCCAGTTCCCAGTCGAACCCGCCTTTGGTGAAGCTTTTGACCGACAGCCCGTGCATCACGTGGCGCAGTTCTTCGTTCGAGACGTTGAAGTCGGTCTGGCCGAGCGTATAGCTGCGGCCCTTGACCGTGACCGGCCCGCTGTAGACCGGCTGTCCGGCGCTGCTGCGCAGATAGCTGGCCGGCCGTCCTTCCGATTCGTTTTGCCACAGGCCAAGCACATAGGTCGCACGCACGGTCGGCGAGACATCGTAAGCCAGCTTGGCTTTTACGTGATCCTGCACTGTCTGGTATTGGGTGGCCGTGCCGAAAATCAGCCAGTCGCGCAAGCTGCGGTCCTGGCCCGGCACGGCGCCGCTGACGCTGTCGGGGTTGCCGGTCACCACGCCCGCGCCCGGCAGCCGGGTCACGAAGGTCTGCGGCTGGCCGTCGCTGTCGTTGCGGCTGAGGTCGATGAACCAGGACCAGGCGCCTTGCCGGTTGCCCAGCGACACACTGCCTTGGCGACCATTGAAACGGTCATGCGTGTTGTACAGGCTGAACGGCTGGTGCGACAGCGACAGCCGGGCATGCGCCTCGAACCGGCGCGGCATGCGCGTCACGTAGTCGACGACGGCACCCACCGAGTTGCCGCCATAGGCTGCGGAGAAAGGGCCGTACAGCACGTCGACGCGCTCGATTTCGCTGGGCGTGACCATGCCCCAGCGCGGCGCGAAGGTGGCGCCGTTGCCAAGGTAGTTCGACAGCAAGATGCCGTCGGCATACACGGCCGAGCGCGCGCTGTTGCCGGTGCCCGAGGCGCGCGTCGACAGCACGGCGTGGTTGTAGTCGCCGATGTAGCGCTTGCGCACCAGCAGGCTGGGCAAATATTTGAGCGCGTCTTCGGCGTCGGTGGCGTTGATCGTGCGGGCGATCTCGGCGGCGGAAATGCCTTCGATCGTGGTCGGGATCTGGGTCGGCAGCGAGCTCGGGCGGTTGCCGCTGACGAGCACGGTGCCCATCTGTTTCACGGGCGCGGCGTCCGGCTCTTCCTGCGCATGGGCCGGTGCGGCGAACGCGGCCAGGACGGCCAGCGCGAGTGAGGTCTTCGTTGGTTTCATGGGTTTCCTGTCGATGCAATGCGAAAAGGGCGCATGCGATGGCGCATGCGCTACGGTGTCAAGGGCACATCAGGAAACGCGGGGCGGTCCGCGCGATCGGGTCGCGGCCCAGTGAAACAGCGGCTCGGGGGCCTGGTAGAACAAGGAAGGAAGCACGGGACTGCCGATCACGAGCAGTCCGGCCGACGAAGTAGGCAAGAGCCCGGGAGCATGATGCTGGTCGGCGCAGAACGGACAATGCTTGAAGGGATCGACGCCCAGGTCGATGCCGCCGTTTTTCACATCGGGCGCGGCGTGACCGGCGGCGCTACAAATCGGAAACTCGACAGGCTGCGCCGCCGCCGGCACGAAGGCATGCGACAGCGTCGGCGCGAGCGCACCGAACAGGATCGCAAGCAGCGCGATCCAGCTCGCCAGCACATGTCGAAATTTTCGTGTCATACCAGAAGTATAAGGATAAACGGCCCGCGCACGCGACGCGGGCCGTCCGGATCGTGCAATTACGCCGATTCCTTGAGCTGGTCGAGAATCGCCGGGTTTTCGAGCGTCGACACGTCCTGGGTGATGGTCTCGCCCTTGGCCAGCACGCGCAGCAGGCGGCGCATGATCTTGCCCGAACGCGTTTTCGGCAAGTTGTCGCCGAAGCGGATCTCTTTCGGCTTGGCGATCGGGCCAATTTCCTTGCCGACCCAGTTGCGCAACTCCTGCGCCAGCCGCTTCGCTTCCTCGCCGGTCGGCCGCGCTTGCTTGAGCACGACGAAGGCGCAGATCGATTCGCCGGTGGTGTCATCCGGTTTGCCGACCACGGCCGCTTCGGCGACGATCGGGTTGGCCACCAGCGCCGACTCGATTTCCATCGTGCCCATGCGGTGACCGGAAACGTTCAGCACGTCGTCGATGCGGCCGGTGATGGTGAAGTAGCCGGTGTCCTTGTTGCGGATCGCGCCGTCGCCGGCCAGGTAGTATTTGCCGCCCAGTTCTTCAGGGAAGTAGCTGGTTTTAAAACGTTCCGGATTGTTCCAGATGGTGCGGATCATCGACGGCCACGGCCGCTTGACCACCAGGATACCGCCCTGCCCGTTCGGCACGTCGGCGCCGGCTTCGTCGACGATCGCCGCCATGATGCCCGGCAGCGGCAGCGTGCAGGAACCCGGCACCATGGGCGTGGCGCCCGGCAGCGGCGTGATCATGTGGCCGCCCGTTTCGGTCTGCCAGAAGGTGTCGACGATCGGGCAGCGTTCCTGGCCGACGTTCTTGTAGTACCACATCCAGGCTTCCGGATTGATCGGCTCGCCCACCGAACCGAGCAGGCGCAGCGAGGACAGGTCGTAGTTTTTCGGGTGCACGTCCGGGTTGACGTCGGACGCCTTGATCAGCGAGCGGATCGCGGTCGGCGCCGTGTAGAAAATCGAGACTTTATGCTTGGCGATGGTGTCCCAGAAGCGGCCCGCGTTCGGGTAAGTAGGCACGCCTTCGAACACGATTTCGGTAGCGCCGACGGCCAGCGGGCCGTAGGCGATATAGCTGTGGCCCGTGACCCAGCCGATGTCGGCCGTGCACCAGAAGACGTCGTCCGGCTTGATGTCGAAGGTCCACTTCATCGTCAGCGCGGCCCACAGCAGGAAGCCGCCGGTCGAATGCTGGACGCCCTTCGGCGTGCCGGTCGAACCCGAGGTGTAGAGGATGAAGAGCGGGTGTTCGGCGTCGACCCATTCCGGCTCGCAGTCGGCGGACTGGCCGTCGACCAGTTCGTGCAGCCAGAGGTCGCGGCCTTCGCTCCAGGCGATGTTGCCGCCGGTGCGCTTGTAGACGATGACGTCGCGCAGGGTGTCGCAGCCGCCGAGTGCCAGCGCTTCGTCGACGATGGCTTTCAGGGGCAGCGACTTGCCGCCGCGCTGTTGCTCGTCGGCCGTGATGACGGCCACGGCGCCGGCGTCGATGATGCGTTCCTGCAGCGACTTGGCCGAGAAACCGCCGAACACCACCGAGTGGGTGGCGCCGATGCGGGCGCAGGCTTGCATCGCGGCCACGCCTTCGATCGACATCGACATATAAATGATGACGCGGTCGCCCTTCTTGATGCCGCGGGATTTGAGGCCGTTGGCGAACTTGCAGACGCGTTCATGCAGCTCGCGGTAGCTGGCGCGGGTAACGCTGCCGTCGTCGGCCTCGAAGATGATCGCAGTCTTTTCGGCGTTGCCGTTCTGCAGGTTGCGGTCGAGGCAGTTGTACGAAGCATTCAGCTGGCCGTCGCCGAACCAGGCATAGAACGGCGCCTTCGATTCGTCGAGGGTGGTGCTGAACGGCTTGTGCCAGTCGAGGTGTTCGCGGGCCAGGCGGCCCCAGAAGCCTTCGTAGTCGCGCGCGGCCTCGTCGCACAGGGCTTGGTAGGCGTCCATGCCGGACACGGCTGCGTTGCTGGCGAAGGCGGCGGGCGGCGGGAAAACACGGTGTTCGTTCAAGGCGCCGTGGTCCTGGTTGGTCTCGTTCTCGGACATGCTAGTCTCCATCTGATAGTAGTAGTTTTGCCAGATACCTTAGGCGCGCCCGCTTACTGAGCGCTTACAGCGCGCCATTCCTAGTCAAGTGCGATTTTACCAACGGCGCGGCAAACCGAGCCAGCAATCTGCAAGTGCGCGCCAGAGGTGTAAAATGATGGGCTGTATTTTGCCCGCACCCTGGAGTCGCATTCGATGGCGCAAGACCTTCCCCCGAACGGAGCCCCGCGGCTCACCCCGCTCAATCAATTGATTTTCTCCAGCCGCTGGCTGCAGCTGCCTTTGTACCTGGGGCTGATCCTGGCGCAGTGCGTTTATGTGTTCCATTTCTGGGTCGAATTGAAGGACTTGATCGGCGCGGCCATCGGCAATGTCGATTCGCTCAATCACATCCTCGATGTCGTGACCGTGCCAGGTTCGGTGCGTCCGACCAAGCTGACGGAAACGACGATCATGCTGGTCGTGCTGGGCCTGATCGACGTGGTCATGATCTCGAATTTGTTGATCATGGTGATCGTCGGCGGCTTCGAAACCTTTGTCTCGCGCATGAACCTGGAAGGCCATCCCGACCAGCCCGAATGGCTCTCGCATGTGAACGCTTCCGTGCTGAAAACCAAGCTGGCCATGGCCATCGTCGGCATCTCCTCGATCCACCTGCTCAAGACCTTCATCAACGCCGGTGCCTACGACGTCAAGGTGCTGGTCGCGCAAACCGTCATCCACACCGTATTCCTGCTCTCGGCGCTGGCGATTGCCTACACCGACCGCATCGTCACGTCCACGTACAACCAGTCCAAGCCTCACTAACATCTCTCGAGAATTGTCATGACAGTCATCAAACAGGAAGACCTGATCGAATCCGTCGCAGCCGCGCTGCAATACATCAGCTATTACCACCCGGCTGACTACATCGCCCACCTGGCGCGCGCCTACGAGGCCGAGCAAAGCCCGGCGGCAAAAGACGCGATCGCCCAGATCCTGACCAATTCGCGCATGTGCGCCGAAGGCAAGCGTCCGATCTGCCAGGACACCGGTATCGTCAACGTGTTCCTGAAAATCGGCATGGGCGTGCGCTTCGAAGGCTTCTCCGGCACCGTCACCGACGCCGTCAACGAAGGCGTGCGCCGCGCGTACAACTTTGAAGACAACAAGCTGCGCGCTTCGATCGTGGCCGACCCGCACTTCGAGCGCAAGAACACGAAAGACAACACCCCGGCCGTGGTCCACATGGAACTGGTCGAAGGCAATACGGTCGACGTGAAAGTCGCGGCCAAGGGCGGCGGCTCGGAAAACAAGACCAAGTTCGTGATGCTCAATCCATCGGACTCGCTGGTCGACTGGGTCATGAAGACCGTGCCGCTGATGGGCGCCGGCTGGTGCCCGCCGGGCATGCTCGGCATCGGCATCGGCGGCACCGCCGAAAAGGCGATGCTGATGGCCAAGGAATCGTTGATGGAAGACATCGACATGTACGAACTGAAGCAGCGCGGCCCGCAGAACAAGCTTGAGGAACTGCGGATCGAACTGTGCGACAAGATCAATGCGCTGGGCATCGGCGCCCAGGGCCTGGGCGGCTTGACGACCGTCCTGGACGTGAAGATCAACATGTACCCGACCCATGCCGCATCGAAGCCGGTCGCGATGATCCCGAACTGCGCGGCCACCCGCCACGCCCACTTCGTGCTCGACGGCTCGGGTCCTTCGTACATCGAGCCGCCGGCACTGTCGAGCTGGCCTGACGTGCACTGGGCGCCGGACACCGAAAAGTCGAAGCGCGTCGACCTGAACACGCTGACCAAGGAAGAAGTCGCTTCCTGGACGCCGGGCCAGACCCTGCTGCTGAACGGCAAGATGCTGACCGGGCGCGACGCCGCGCACAAGCGCATCCAGGACATGCTGGCCAAGGGCGAATCGCTGCCGGTCGATTTTACCAACCGGGTGATCTACTACGTCGGCCCGGTCGATCCGGTCGGCAGTGAAGTCGTGGGGCCGGCCGGTCCGACGACCGCGACCCGCATGGACAAGTTCACCGACATGATGCTGGAGAAGACCGGCTTGATCTCGATGATCGGCAAGGCCGAGCGCGGCCCGATGGCGATCGAATCGATCCAGCGCCACAAGTCGGCCTACCTGATGGCGGTCGGCGGCTCGGCCTACCTGGTCTCGAAGGCGATCAAGTCGGCCAAGGTGGTCGGTTTCGAAGACCTGGGCATGGAAGCGATCTACGAGTTCGACGTCCAGGACATGCCGGTGACGGTCGCCGTCGATTCGACCGGTACCTCGGTGCACAACACGGGACCGAAGGAATGGGCTGCCAAGATCGAATCGCTGAAGGGCATTCCGGTCAACGCCATCTGACACCCGCTTCAACATCCATGACCTCCGACGCCCCCATCGGCATCTTCGACTCCGGCGTCGGCGGCCTCTCGGTACTGCGCCACGTCCGCGCGCAGCTGCCGCATGAACACGTGCTGTACTTCGCCGATTCCAGCTTCGCCCCGTACGGCGACAAGCCGGAACACGTTCTCACCGAACGCGTACTGGCGATCGGCGCCTTTTTAATCAGCCAGGGCGCGAAAGCCATCGTCGTGGCCTGCAACACGGCCACCGTCGCCGCGATCGCCGCCCTGCGCGAACGCTATCCCGCCCTGCCCATCGTCGGCGTCGAACCCGGCTTGAAACCGGCTGCGGCAGCTACACGGAGCAGCATCGTCGGCGTCCTGGCCACCGAACGCACGCTGGCCGGAAATAAATTCCTGCAGCTGCGCGACCAGATCGCCGCCGCCACCGGTGCCCGCTTCCTGCTCCAGCCATGCCACGGCCTGGCCGACCAGATCGAGTTCGGCACCCTGGATTCCAACGACACCGACGCCCTCCTGCGCCGCTTCATCCTGCCCCTGCTCGACGCCGGCGCCGACACCCTGGTGCTCGGCTGCACCCACTACCCGCTGGTGCAAGCCTCGATCGAAGCCGTGATCGCCAGCGCCACCGAGCGCCGCGTGACCCTGATCGACACCGGCGAGGCCGTGGCGCGCCACCTGGCGCGGCTGCTGGAAACCGGCGGCATCGCGCGCGCCGCGAGCGCCACTCCCGCCCGCCTCGACGGCTACACGAGCGCCAGCGCGACCGCGCTCGCGGCCGCCTTTTCCAGCCTGCTCGGGCTGGCCCCACCCACCCACGAGGTCGTGATGGACGCTGCCGGGGGCATGTTGATCGGGTAGAACAAATAGGGTTGCCAGTTCGCTTTGAAGTTTGTATAATCTTGCTCTGTCTCGGCAATACAGAGATAGAAAGCAAGACCAGTGGTGGCTGTAGCTCAGTTGGTAGAGTCCAGGATTGTGATTCCTGTTGTCGTGGGTTCGAGCCCCATCAGCCACCCCAAGAATTCAGTAGTAAAAGAAAGGGTTACATGCTTCGGCGTGTGACCCTTTTTTCATGTCCCGACGCGCCACGAACAAGCGCACGAATAAAAAAGGGCTGCCGCGGCAGCCCTTCCCTTTCGTCTCCAACAACCTCGATCAGTGCTCGCTCCACTCCTCGCCGGCCAGCGCCAGCTGGCGCGCGGGGGCGCTCTTGCGGGCGCCGAGAGCGGGCGCGTTGTTCATTCCGATACGCGGCTGGGCGTCGCCCAGCTTGAACACCGACACCAGCTGCGCCAGGCTGGCGGCCTGATCCTGCAGCGACTCGGCCGAGGCCGCGGCCTGCTCGACCAGGGCGGCGTTCTGCTGCGTGGTCTGGTCCATCTGGCTGATGGCCTGGTTGACTTCCTCGATGCCGGCGCTCTGCTCGGCGCTGGCCGAGCGGATCTCGGCGATGATCTGGGTGACCCGGTGTACGCTCGAGACGATCTCGTTCATCGTGTCGCCCGCTTCGGCGACCAGCGTGCTGCCGACGCCGACATTGGCCACCGAGTCGTCGATCAGCGCCTTGATTTCCTTGGCGGCGGTGGCCGAACGCTGCGCCAGCGAGCGCACCTCGGAGGCGACGACGGCGAAACCGCGGCCCTGCTCGCCGGCGCGCGCGGCTTCCACTGCGGCGTTCAGGGCCAGGATGTTGGTCTGGAAGGCGATGCCGTCGATGACGCTGATGATGTCGACGATCTTCTTTGACGACGCATTGATCGAGCCCATGGTGGCCACGACCTGGGCCACCACTTCGCCGCCGCGGCGTGCCACGCCGGAGGCCGATTCGGCCAGCACGTTGGCTTGCTGGGCGTTGTCGGCGTTCTGGCGCACGGTCGCGGTCAGTTCTTCCATCGACGATGCGGTTTCTTCCAGCGAACTGGCTTGCTGCTCGGTGCGGCCGGACAGGTCGAGGTTGCCGGCGGCGATCTCGCGCGAGGCGGTGCCGATGCTGTCGGTACCGTTGCGCACGTCGCCGACCATGGTGGCCAGGCTGTCGTTCATCTGGCGCAGCGCCGCATACAGGCGCGTGATCTCGTCGCGGCCGCTCGCTTCGATGCGCGAGGTCAGGTCGCCCCCTGCGACCCGTTCGGCGACCGAGACCGCTTCGTGCAGCGGGCCGGCGATGGTGCGCGTGATCAGCCAGGCGAACAAGGCGCCGGCGGCGATCGCCAGGGCACTGATGACGAGCGTGATCAGTTCGAGCTGGCGGTCCTGGCCGGCGGCCTCGGTCAGCACGGCCTTGGCGGCGGCGTTCGAATGGGCGACCAGCTGATCCATTTCGGCCAGCGCGGCCTGGTTCAGCGGATCGATCTGGGTGACGATGGTCTTGATGGCGCCTTCGCCATCGAAGGCCAGCGCCTGGCCCAGGGCTTCCTTGAACGGTTTCTGGATGGCGGCGTCGATGCGGGCAATCTCGGCCAGGCGCTGCTGCTCTGTGCTGCCCAGGCTGAGGGCCAGCAGCGCAGTGCGTGCGCCCTCGTAGCGGGTGTGCAACTCCTTGATGCGCTGCTCTTCCTTTTGCATCGCCGCGACATCGCTCTGCAGGCCGATGTTGCGAATCGCGATGCCGCTTTGGAGCTGGGCGCTCTTCATCGTCGCTACGAGGATCGTCTTTTGATTAACGGCCTCGATGCCCGCGGTCAGGCGGCTCCGGTTGGCATTGCTCAGAACAATATTGATGAGCACAACGGCTGCCAGCAAGGCCAGCAGCGTGCCGAAGCCTGCCGCCAGCCGCGTGCCGATCCTGAGATTACGCAAGTTCATTTCTTTGCCCCAAGGGAAATTTTTCTGTATTCTATATTGACGTACGGCAAAACAAAACGCCTTACTTAGTGGTTGGATTTAATTTGAACCAAGTGTTGTGATTCGGCGACTCGCCCTTCAGAAAGACAAATTTGCGCCGATACTACCCTCACGCAATCAAGCGTTTTATTCTCAAAGGATGAATATGAAAGCATTATTCCGCACGCTGGCCGTCTCCGCGGCCCTGATGATGTCGGCGACGGCATTTGCTGCCGACCACGGCACCAAGGACGAAGCGACGGCGATGGTGAAGAAGGCCGCCGCTTATCTGAAAGCCAACGGCAAGGACAAGACCCTGGCCGAGATTTCGAATAACAAGGGTCAGTTCGTCGACCGCGACCTGTACATTTCGGTCTACGACTTGAACGGCACGGTGCTGGCGCATGGCACGAATGCCAAGCTGATCGGCAAGGATGTGTCGGCCCTGAAGGATGCGGACGGCAAGGAATTCATCAAGGACATCGTGGGCAAGGCCAAGGCCGCCGGCAAGGGCACTTCGGATTACAAGTGGCCAAATCCGGTCACCAAGGAAATCCAGGCCAAGACCGTGTATTTCGAAAAAGCCGACGATATGGTTTTCTCTAGCGGCTATTACAAGTAATTCGCCCGCGGCGTTATTCGCGCAAGACGGCGCAAACGAAAAAAGCCACCTCGCGGTGGCTTTTGCCATTTCAGGAGCGGGCTTTGGCTCGCTCCGCCCGATCAATAACGGTTCGGGTTGTTCGGACGCGCATCGTCGCGGTTGCGCACGCCGTCGCCGTCACGGTCGCCGCGTGGGCCGTTGCGCCAGCCACCGCGCTCCATCACCCAGCCGTTGTCCTGCTGGCGCCATTCAGGGCGGGCATACACATAGCCACGGCGCACGCGCTCGTAGTGGCCCTTGACCCAGGTGTAGCGGCGGCCGGTCCAGTTCCAGTAACCCGGAACCCATTCGTAGCCACGGCGTGCGGCCGGGACCGCTTCACGGCGCAGCGCGGGCGGCGCCTTCTGGACCACGATCACTTCGGTACGGGTGTGCTGTGCCTGGGCGACCGGGGCGAAAGCGGCGGTGCTGATGATGGCGGCGGCGACGGTGAAGAGAATCTTTTTCATGGTGGTGCTCCTTTCGGTTCGGTGTGAGTTCACTATAGCCAAACGTTCTAGAGCACAGTAGAACTGATGCAAGTGCTTACAATCGATACATTTGGCGGGAATCCATTAACAAACTGGAAACCTTATGCTACCGCTTCAGCGCCGATACCAGCGCACGGCTCAGCCTGCCTCCAGCTGAGCGCAACCGTGCCGCCCCAAAACAAAACAGCCGGCGCAAGGCCGGCTGTCTTTGGTGCTCACTGATCCGGGGATTAGTCGAGTTTCCATGCGTAGTCGACCTTGGCCCAGGTCTGGGCTGGCGAACCGTCTTTCATGCCCGGCTTGAATTTGCAAGCGGTCAAGCCTTTCTTGGCGGCGTTGTCGAGGCCCTTGAAGCCGCTCGACTTGTCCAGCTTCGAATCGGCGACACTGCCGTCGGCGTTGACGAGGAACGACATCGAGGTGGTGCCCTGCTCTTCGTTCATCAGCGATGCTTTCGGGTATTCGACCTTGCACTTGGCCGGGTCGAACGACGCCGGGGTTTCGGAGGCGAATGCGGAGCCGGCGACGGCGAATGCGAGGGCGGCGATGACGCTGAAGGTAGTTTTTTTCATGATTGTCGTTCCTATTAAGTTTTTATTCATCAGCCGCTGAATGCCTGCGGTCTTTCAGTGAGTCCGGCAACGTTCGCCGTAAATTAGAATTCTTCCCATTCGTCGCTGCCAGCTGCCACCGGTGCCTTCTTCGGCTTGGCGGGTGCTGCGCCGGCGGCGCTCTTTTTCAGTGCCGGACGTGCCGGGCGTGCCACCGGAGTACGCAAGGCCGGCAGGTTGGCCGTCTTCGGCGCGGCCGCGGCCACCGGCGCAGGCGCTGCCTGCTCTTCGCCTTCGACCAGCTTGAAGATGCTCACCACACGACCGAGTTCGCCTGCCTGGTCCTGCAAGCTCTGCGCCGCTGCCGCCGCCTCTTCGACCAGGGCCGCATTCTGCTGGGTCATGCTGTCCATCTCGATGATCGACATGTTGACCTGCTCGATGCCGGCGCTCTGCTCGGCGCTGGCACTGGCGATCTCGCCCATGATGTCGGTGACGCGCTTGACGCTGGCCACGACTTCTTCCATCGTCACGCCGGCCTGGCCGACCAGTTTGCTGCCGCGCTCGACCTTCTCGACCGAATCGCCGATCAGGGTCTTGATTTCCTTGGCTGCCGCTGCCGAGCGCTGGGCCAGGTTACGCACTTCCGAGGCCACGACCGCGAAACCGCGGCCTTGTTCGCCGGCACGTGCCGCTTCCACCGCGGCGTTCAGCGCCAGGATGTTGGTCTGGAAGGCGATGCCGTCAATCACGCTGATGATGTCGGCGATCTTGTTGGCCGAGCTATTGATCTCGCCCATGGTGCCGACCACTTGGGAAACCACGTCGCCACCCTTGCGGGCCACGTCCGAGGCGCTGGCCGCGAGCTGGTTGGCTTCGCGGGCATGTTCGGCGTTCTGCTTGACCGTGGTGGTCAGGGTTTCCATCGCCGACGCCGTCTTTTCCAGCGAGCTCGCTTGCAGTTCGGTGCGCGACGACAGGTCGATGTTGCCGGCGGCAATTTCACGCGAGGCGGTGCCGATGGTCTCGGTGCCGCGACGTACCTGGCCCACGATCGTGACCAGGCTGTTGCGCATTTCGTTCATCTCGGCCAGCAGGCTGCCGCGTTCGGCGGTGCGGGTGTCGATGGCAATGGCCAGGTCGCCTTGGGCGATGGCGCCGGCGATGCGAGCCGTGTAGTCCGGCTCGCCGCCGAGCTGCTTGATCAGGCCGCGGCTGATGACCCAGGCGGCGGCGATGCCCATGGCGACCGCGGCCACCAGCATGGCGAGCATGAAGTTACGGGCGTTGGCGAACGAGGACTCGGCTTCGGCCTGGCTTTCGGCGCTCTGCCTGTCTTCGATCGCGACCAGTTTGTCGAGCGCTTCGGTCCATTTCTTCTGGACTGGGCGCACTTCCTTGATCATGACGCGGGTCGCGCTCATGGCGTCGTTCGCCAGGTAGAGCTCGGACGCCTTGAGGATGGCCGGCATGGCGGCCGCTTCGTGGCCCTTGATTTCAGCCAGCAAGGCCTTTTCGCCATCGGTACCGGCAGTGGCGAAGATGCTGCTGACTTTCTTCTGCGCCTCTTCGTATTTGGCGGTCTGTTCCTTGAACTTCTTGAGTTCAGGTTCCATCTCGGTCGCTTCGGTCATCAGGGTCAGCACGCGCAGCGAGGCGAGGCGATCGAGGACGTTGTTACGCATCTCGATGACAGCACGGCTCGACACATTGTTGACGCTGACCACGTGGTCGAGGCGGTCCTGGATCTGCGCCATGCGCACGATGCCGACCACGGTGACCGCAACGAGCAGCACCAGGACCAGGGCAAAGCCCAGCCCCAATCGCATGCCGACTTTCATCTTCGATAAATTCATTTCGCCTTCCTGTCTGTTGATCAGATTCGCTTCGTGGTGCCGTTGCTGGAAACTGCATTCCCTAACGGCAAGTATTGCCCGTAGGATAAATCAAAAGCTGCCCGCCTTGGCGCTAAAACCCTGCAGCGCAGGAATTTCCCGGCTGGCGGACCACATCTGCTGCAAATCTTCAATCCCACATGCGAAATTATGGATGTGATCTTGCCCTTGAGCAAGCTCTGGCATGAGATGTCTACACAAATGGGGGGTTTCGTGTAGTAAATTTCCTACACGCAAGAAAAAGAGCACGGACGTGCTTGTCGATATCACCAGAGAAGGTGATGTGGGGCAATCGAAATGGTGCCGCCGACAAGGGAAAGTCGGCGCGCGAGGCGGACGGGCCGCGCGGCGGCCCGTTTTCTAGAGCTTGCGGATCTGGGCGGCCGCTTCGAGCAGCAGGCGCGGGTCGGCCGTGGCCAGCTTTTTCGGATCCGACAGCATCTGGCGGAACAGACGCGCGCCGGGAAGGCCGGCGGTCAGGCCCAGCATATGGCGCGTGATGCTGTTGAGCTTGAGTCCTGCCGCGCCGTATTGCGCGAGCTGCTCGGTAATATACGGCACCATCGCCGCCAGGATCTCGGCGCGCGACTTCGGCGCCACGTCGTCGCCATAGAAGCGCGCATCCCAGTTCGCCATCATGTAGGGATTGTGATAAGCCTCGCGTCCCAGCATGACGCCGTCGACGTGCGCGAGGTGCAAGGCGATTTCGTCGTCGGTCTTGACGCCGCCGTTGATCAAGATTTCCAGCTCGGGAAATTCGCGCTTGAGGGCGTAGGCCACCTCATAGCGCAGCGGCGGGATTTCGCGGTTTTCCTTGGGAGACAGGCCCTTCAGGACGGCATTCCGGGCGTGGACGATGAAGGTGCGGCAGCCGGCGTCGGCAATGGTGCCGACGAAATCGCGCACGAAGCCGTAGTCTTCGCTCTTGTCGATGCCGATCCGGTGCTTCACGGTGACGTCGATCGAGACCGCGTCGCGCATGGCTTTGACGCAGTCGGCCACCAGTTGCGGCTCGTTCATCAGGCAGGCGCCGAAGGCCCCGCGCTGCACCCGTTCGGACGGGCAGCCGCAGTTCAGGTTGATCTCGTCATAGCCCCACTCCTGCCCCAGCTTCGCGCTTTTTGCCAGGTCGGCCGGCTCGCTGCCGCCCACCTGCAGGGCAATCGGGTGCTCGATCTCGTCATAGCGCAGATGGCGCCCGACGTCGCCATACACCAGGGCGCCGGTGGTCACCATCTCGGTGTAGAGCCAGGTGTGGCGCGTGATCTGGCGGTGGAAGACGCGGCAGTGGCGGTCGGTCCAGTCCATCATCGGGGCGACCGACAGGCGGCGGCTTGGCAGGGGCTGGCCCGCGGCGGATGCGACGGGGCTTGATGGGGTGTTTGCTGCGTTCATGTCGATCCAGGCGGCGCCAAAGGGGGCATATTTTACCCGAACGGACGCGGCGGCGCCGTGGCGGGTGCATCTCACTATATAGAGAGATCGCCGGCTAAAGGCTGCACGATGGAGGACGCGAGAAATAATTCAAAATATTTCCATGCGGCACTTAATGGATTTGCGGAAACAGTCGTCTTGTACCTGTGAGAGCGCGACAAGGCGCACCATCCACCAGATTCACCCTATTCAGGAGCATCACCATGCTGAGCCTTCACACCAACGCCGCCGGCCTGTCCGCGCAAAACTCGATCACCCGCACCCAGACCAGCCTGTCGACCTCGATGACCCGTCTGTCGACCGGTTACCGCATCAACTCGGCCATGGACGACGCTGCCGGCCTGCAGATCGCCACCCGCCTGAAAGCCCAGACCAGCGGCATGGCCGTTGCGATGCGCAACACCCAGAATTCGACCTCGATGCTGCAGACCGCCGAAGGCGCGCTCGATGAAGTGAGCAACATGCTGGTCCGCATGAAAGACCTGGCCACCCAGGCCGCCGACCAGTCGTCGACCCAGGCCGACAAGGACGCCATGCAGCTGGAATACGACGCCCTCGGTACCGAACTGGGCAACGTCCTGAAGAACACCACCTTCGGCGGCGCCAAGCTGCTCGTCGGCGGCACCATCGCTTCGTCGATGAAGTTCCAGATCGGCGCGAGCTCGACCGAAACGATGACCGTCTCGCTGGCTACCGACGTGACCGCCGTCGCCACCGACGTCGGCGCCGCCACCAGCAACTACACCACCGCCGGCACCGGCACCGAAGTGGCCAGCGGCACCGCCGCCACCGCGTCGATCGCCAAGCTCGACACCGCGCTGGCATCGGTCGGCAAGGTTCGTTCGGGCCTGGGCGCCGCGGCCAACCGCCTGGAACACGTGTACAACAACCTGGCCAACGTCAGCACCAACAGCAAGGCCGCCACCGGTCGCATCATGGACACCGACTTCGCCACCGAAAGCTCGAACATGACCGCCAAGCAGATGCTGATGCAAGCCGGCACCGCCATGCTCAAGCAGACCAACCAGATGTCGTCGATGGTCATGTCGCTGCTGCAATAATCAGCCTGGATGCCCCGGGCGTGCAAGCCCGGGAGAGCGTTACCAGCCAGCCGCTGACCCGGCTGGTTTTTTTTCGCCTGCATTTCATAACTGTAAAAATATTTCCGTACGGCACTTAATGAATCGGCGGGCGCGGTCGTCTTGTTCTTCTGAGAGCGCGACGAACGTTGCTCCGAACGTCCAACTAGATCAGGAGTACCACCATGCTGAGCCTTCACACCAACGCCGCCGGTCTGTCCGCGCAAAACTCGATCACCCGCACCCAGACCAGCCTGTCGACCTCGATGACCCGCCTGTCGACCGGTTACCGCATCAACTCGGCCATGGACGACGCTGCCGGCCTGCAGATCGCCACCCGCCTGAAAGCTCAGACCAGCGGCATGGCCGTTGCGATGCGCAATACCCAGAATTCGACCTCGATGCTGCAGACCGCCGAAGGCGCGCTCGACGAAGTGAGCAACATGCTGGTCCGCATGAAAGACCTGGCAACCCAGGCCGCCGACCAGTCGTCGACGTCGTCCGACAAGGACGCCATGCAGCTCGAATACGATGCGCTCGGCCTCGAACTGGCCAACGTCCTCGACAAGACCACCTTCGGCGGCGCCAAGCTGATCGTGGGCGGCACCGTCGGCAGCGCCATGACCTTCCAGATCGGCGCCAGCTCCACCGAAACGATGACCGTCGACCTGTCGACCGACGTGGGCCAGGTCGTCACCGACGTCACCGCCGTCACCGCCAACTACGCGGGCACCGCCGGCGGCGCGGAAGTCAAGACGGCCGGTGCGGCCACCACCGCCATCGGCGCCCTCGACACCGCGCTGGCATCGGTCGGCAAGGTTCGTTCGGGCCTGGGCGCCGCGGCCAACCGCCTGGAACACGTGTACAACAACCTGGCCAACGTCAGCACCAACAGCAAGGCCGCCACCGGCCGCATCATGGACACCGACTTCGCCACCGAAAGCTCGAACATGACCGCCAAGCAGATGCTGATGCAAGCCGGCACCGCCATGCTCAAGCAGACCAACCAGATGTCGTCGATGGTCATGTCGTTGCTGCAGTAATCAGCCTGAATGTCCGGGGCCCGCAGGCCCGGGAGAGCACGATAAGCCAGCCGCTGACCCGGTTGGCTTTTTTTTCGCCTGTCACACCAGAAAGCGAAAATAATTTCCACTCGGCACTTAATGAGCGCGCCGTCGCGGTCGTCTTGTTCTTCTGAGAGCGCGACGAATGGTGCTCCGAACGTCCAACACCACCAGGAGTACCACCATGCTGAGCCTTCACACCAACGCCGCCGGCCTGTCCGCGCAAAACTCGATCACCCGCACCCAGACCAGCCTGTCGACCTCGATGACCCGTCTGTCGACCGGTTACCGCATCAACTCGGCCATGGACGACGCTGCCGGCCTGCAGATCGCCACCCGCCTGAAAGCCCAGACCAGCGGCATGGCCGTTGCGATGCGCAACACCCAGAATTCGACCTCGATGCTGCAGACCGCCGAAGGCGCGCTCGATGAAGTGAGCAACATGCTGGTCCGCATGAAAGACCTGGCCACCCAGGCCGCCGACCAGTCGTCGACCCAGGCCGACAAGGACGCCATGCAGCTGGAATACGACGCCCTCGGTACCGAACTGGGCAACGTCCTGAAGAACACCACCTTCGGCGGCGCCAATCTGCTCGTCGGCGGCACCATCGCTTCGTCGATGAAGTTCCAGATCGGCGCGAGCTCGACCGAAACGATGACCGTCTCGCTGGCCACCGACGTGACCGCCGTCGCCACCGACGTCAGCGCCGCCACCAGCAACTACGGCACCGCCGGCACCGGCACCGAAGTGGCCAGCGGCACCGCCGCCACCGCGTCGATCGCCAAGCTCGACACCGCGCTGGCATCGGTCGGCAAGGTCCGTTCGGGCCTGGGCGCCGCGGCCAACCGCCTCGAACACGTGTATAACAACCTGGCCAACGTCAGCACCAACAGCAAGGCCGCCACCGGCCGCATCATGGACACCGACTTCGCCACCGAAAGCTCGAACATGACCGCCAAGCAGATGCTGATGCAAGCCGGCACCGCCATGCTCAAGCAGACCAACCAGATGTCGTCGATGGTCATGTCGCTGCTGCAGTAACCTGATGACGGCTACCTCCGCTGACCGGAGGAGTATCATCGGCCAGCCGCTACCTCCGGCTGGCCTTTTTTTATCTGGATCGCGCCATGAACGCACTTTCGCTCTCCGCTCCCCTGCTATCCTTGACCACGCCTTCGCTGCAGACGAACGCGATCACCGCCATCGCGCCGGTCGCCTTCGCCGCCGCCGAGGCCGAATTGCCGTTGCCGCAGTCGCAGCCGCTGGCCCTCGTCACGGCGCCGGCGACCGGGACCGAACACCAGGATGGCGCCGCCATGCGGCCGGACCAGGTCTTCATGTCGCGCCAGATGGTGTTCGCGCAAGCCGACGGCCGTACGCTGGCCGGCAACTGGCGCTCGATGGTCGGCAATTACGGCGCGACCCTGATCGAGCGCGAGCTGCGTGCGCGCGGCGGCGCCCTGCCGCCGATGCTGATGCTGGCCGGGCAGGAGGGCCGCGCGCCGGCGCGCGCGTTCGATATGCCGCCGCACGACGCCTGGCGCTTCACCGTGCATGCAGGCAGCGCCCAGGCCCAGCACCTGCAAGTGCTGCGCAAGGGAGCCGACAGCGGTGCCGGACGGCGGCGCCGGCCGCGCGCCGCGCTGCGCCTGGAGCTCGCGCTGGCGGACGGTACGCATGTCGCGGTACAGGTCGAGCCGGCGCCGGGTGGGGTGGCGATCGAGATGGCGGCGCCGGATGCGGCGGCACTGGCGCGCCTGCGCGCCTTGCAGCCGGCGCTCGACGCGGCGGTGGAACGCGCGGGGCTGGTGGTGGTGCGCTGGAGTTTCAGGACGGGCGTCGCGGCAAACGGCTCGGCGCACGCGACCCTGGCGGCGGCGGATGCGGCGGAGGTGCTGACCCTGCCGGTGTTTCGGGCGGTGGCGGAACTGGCATTGATGCTGCCGGCGCAGGGATGAAATTTTATTTCACCGGAATGCCGATGGTGAAATAAAATTTCACCGACCGATTACCCCACCGTCCCCACGATCGACACTTCCCGGTTCTCGGGAATCTCGTTATACGACAGTACATTCAATCCGGGCGCGAACAGCTTGGCGTAGCGCGCCAGCAGCGGGCGCACTTGCGGCAGCACCAGCAGCAGCGGCGGCGTGTGCTGCTGCTTCATCTGCTCGCGCGCGACCGGCATGTTGATCTGGAGTTGAGACAGCAGCTGCGGGTCGATCGGGTAATTGTCGAGGGCGACCTTGCCGCCGCCGCTCTGGCGCGCCTGGTTCAGGGAACCGAGCAGCATGTTCTCCAGTTCGGCCGACAGGTTAAAGGCCGGCATGTCCTTCTTCTTGCCGAACATGGTCGAGACGATCTGGCGGCGCAGCGCGCAGCGCACTTCGGCCGCCAGCAGGATCGGATCCTTGGTGGTCTCGGAGGCGTCGAGCAGCGTGGTGCCGATGACGACGATGTCCTTGAGCGACACGCCTTCGGCCAGCAGCACGCGGAACACTCGCAGCAGCTGGGTGTGATTCAGCGATTTTTCCAGCGCATTCGATAGTTTCGGCGAGAGCGCGTTCAGGCGTTCCATCAGGGCCGGCACGTCGTCGTGGCGGAACAGTTCATGCAGATGGTCGCGGATGATTTTCGAGCAGTGGGTCGCGATCACGCTCGGCACCTCGACCACCTGGTAGCCCAGGCCCAGCGCATGGCCCTTCTGGTCGGGCGCGATCCAGGTGACGGCCATGCCGAAGGCCGGTTCCAGGCCCGGGATGCCATCGAGCTCGCCATACACGTTGGGCGACGGGATCGCCATCAGATGGTCCGGCTGGACCTCGCCCTCGGCCACCACCACGCCCGACAGGCTGACCGAATACTGGGATGGGCGCAGCGCCAGGTCGTCGCGCACGCCGATGGCGGGCAGCAGCACGCCCATCGATTCGGACAGGCTCTGGCGGATGCCCTTGATGCGGCGGGTGAGCTGCTCGCCCTGCGCCTTGTCGACCATGCCGACCAGTTTATAGCCGACCGCCACCGAGATCGGCTGCACCACCGGCAGCTGTTCCCAGTCCAGGTCCGGTGCGCGGTCGTCGCGCAGCGCCGCTTCGATGGCGGCCACGCCGCTGGTGTCGGCCGGCTGGACGCGGGTGTGCAGGCGGTAGCCGGCATAGCCCAGGGCCGCGGCGAAGACGAAGAAGACGAGCTTCGGCATGCCCGGCACCAGGGCCAGGATCACCATCACGCCGGCGGCGGCGAACAGGGTCGGCGGCTGGGCCAGCAGCTGGTTGCCGACCTGTTTATCGAGGTCGCCCGCTTCGCCGATACGCGTGACGAGGATGGCGGCGGCCGACGACAGCAGCAGCGCCGGGATCTGCGCGACCAGGCCATCGCCGATGGTGAGCAGCGCGTAGACGCGGAAGGCGTCGCCCAGCGGCAGGTCGTACATCAGCGAACCGATGGCGATACCGCCGATCAGGTTGATGACCAGGATCAGGATCGACGCGACGGCGTCGCCGCGCACGAATTTCGAGGCGCCGTCCATCGCCCCATAGAAGTCGGCTTCGGCGGCGACGTCTTTCCTGCGCTGCTGCGCCTTTTCCTGGTTGATCAGGCCCGCGTTCAAATCGGCGTCGATCGCCATCTGCTTGCCCGGCAGCGCGTCGAGCGTGAAGCGCGCCGACACTTCGGAGATCCGTTCCGAACCCTTGGTCACGACCACGAAGTTAATGATCATCAGGATGATGAAGACCACCAGGCCGACCACGAAATTGCCGCCGATGACGACGTTACCGAAACTCTCGATGACGTTACCGGCGGCGTGCGTGCCTTCGTGACCGTGCAGCAGGACCACGCGGGTGGAGGCCACGTTGAGCGCCAGGCGCATCAGCGTGGTCCCCAGGATCACGGTCGGGAACACCGAGAAGTCGAGCGGCCGCTTGGCCGAGACCGCGACCAGGATCACGATCAGGGCCAGCACGATGTTGAACGTGAACAGGACGTCGAGCAGCACCGGCGGCAGCGGCAGCATGATCATCCCGAGCAGCATCAGCAGGAAGACCGGGGCGGCGAATTTCTGGCGCCGCAGTTCGGCGATAAAAACGTTCAACGAATTCATGAAGCGGAAACCTCGCTAAGATGGGATGGCACGGCGACGTCGGTCGGGAGCCGGGGCGGCGCCTGGCGCCGGCCGTCACGGAAAGCATTCAATTGCAGCACATAGTTCAGCACCTGCGACACGGCCTGGTACAACTGGGCCGGGATCTGCTGCTGCACCTGGCTGGTGTTATAGATCGCGCGCGCCAGCGGCGGCAGCGACACGGTCTCGATCTTGTGTTTCGCGGCGATGTTCTTGATGTACTGCGCCATTTCGTCGACGCCTTTCGCCACCACGAAGGGCGCCTCGGCGCGGTTGGTATCGTACTTCAAGGCGACCGCATAGTGTTCGGGGTTGACGATCACGACATCGGCGGTCGGCACCGTCTTGTTCACGCTGCGCTGGGCCAGCTGGCGCTGCAACTGGCGGATGCGCTGCTTGATCTCGGGCTTGCCCTCGCTGGTCTTGTGCTCTTCCTTCTGGTCCTGCTTGCTCATGCGCTGGTTTTTCGCGAACTGGAAGGCCTGGATCGGCACGTCGAGCACGGCGAAGATCACGAACACGGCGACCAGGGCGAACAGCGCGTCGAACATCATGCCGCCGCCGCGGACGATGGCGTCGCCCAGGGGCAGGCGCTGCAGGTCGACATAGGCCGACACGCTCGCGCGCGTCACGTGCACCAGCACGAAGCCCAGCACCGCCGCCTTCGCCACCGAGACCGCGAAGCCGACCAGGTGCTTCTGGCTGACCAGGTTGCCCAGGTTTTTCATGGGGCTCAGGCGTTCCGCCTTGGGCATCATGTTCTTGCCGGAGAAGACCAGGCCGCCCGGCACCAGGCCGCTGGCGACGATCGCCAGCGGCACCACGCCCAGCGGCAGCACCATCTTGACGAACAGCGCGGCGGCGGCCATGAAGACCACCGACATCGCATTTTCCATCGCGCCGGTTTCGCCGAGCGGCACGAACACGAGCCGGAACAGGGAGCGGAACGACTCCAGGTAGGTCGGCAGCATCAGCGCGAACATCTTCAGGCTGACCAGGATGCCGATCGCGGTCGAGAGGTCCTTGGAGCGGACGACCTGGCCTTCCTCGCGCGCCTTTTTCAGCTTTTGCGCCGAGGCCTTTTCGGTTTTGTCGCCGTTGTCAGCCACGGGCCGCCCTCATCTGTTGCTGCAACATCTCGAGTACCGCGTTGGTCAGCTCGATGTAGTGCTCGGGGACGAAGCGCACCAGCTGCACCAGCATCATCAGGCCGAACAGGGTCACCAGCGAAAAGCCCAGCGAAAACAGGTTCAGCGAGGGCGCGACACGGTTCAGGAAGCCGAAGCCGATCTGCACCACCATCGTCGAAAACACGATCGGCAAGGCCAGCAGCATGGCCGCGGCGAACACCCAGCCCAGGTTCAGCGCCACCGTCTGCAGCACGATCGTGCCGAGGCCCTGCCCCACCGGCCAGGCATGGAAGCTCTGGCCCAGCACGGTGGCCAGCACCAGGTGGCCGTCGATCGCGAAAAAAACGAAGATCGCCACCAGCGACAGCAGACTGGAAATGACGTCGGACTGCTGGCCGTTGACCGGGTCGTTCATCTGCGCCATCGAAAAACCGATCTGGCTCGAGGCGAGAAAGCCGAGCATCGAAACGGCCGAGGTGGCGAACTGCAGCGCGAAGCCCATCACGCCGCCGATCACCGCCTGCTCGAACATCGCGACCACGCCGGCAATCGAAAAGGGATCGGGCATCACCATGTTTTTCGTCAGCGGCAGCATCAGGAAGGCCAGCACCATCGACAGCAGCGCGCGTACCGGGATCGGCACGCTGCCGTCGCCGATGGCCGGGGCCGAGGACAGCAGCGCCATGATGCGGCAGAACGGCCACCAGAGCGCCCCGATCAGCGGCAGCAGATAGCTGACGAAATCCACTATGAAGCCAGCGTGGCCGCGCGCTGGAACACCGACACGCAATAGTCCATCAGATAGCCCGTCATCCAGTGACCGGCCAGGATCAGCGCCACCAGCGTCACCAGGAGGCGCGGCAGGAAGCTCAGGGTTTGTTCGTTGATCTGGGTGGCCGCCTGCACCACCGCCACCACCAGGCCCATGATCAGGCCCGGCACCACCAGCACCACGACCAGCAGCATCACCACGCGCAGCGCTTCGGCAACCAGGTCGACAGCAACGTCAGGACTCATCGAGCGCTCCTAATAACCGTGGATACTGCCGACCAGCGTATTGACCGTCAGCGTCCAGCCGTCGACCAGCACGAACAGCAGCAGCTTGAAGGGCAGCGAAATCACCAGCGGCGACAGCATCATCATCCCCATCGCCATCAGCACCGACGATACCACCAGGTCGATGATCAGGAAGGGAATGAACAGCATGGCGCCGATCTGGAACGCGGTCTTCAGTTCGGACAGCACGAAGGCGGCCAGCTTGACCGTGAAGGCGCGCTCCTGCGGCTTCAGGTTGGGCGCTTCGCCGGCCAGGTGCGCCACTTGCGCCAGCGCGCTCTTGCTGGTCTGGGCCAGCATGAAGCGCGACAGCGGCACCTCGGCCACTCGCAACGCCTGTTCGAGGCCGATCTTGTTCTGGTCATAAGGGAGGAAGGCTTCGTTCCAGACCTGCACCCCGATCGGGCGCATGACGAGCAGGGTCAGGATCAGCGCGATGCCGGTGACGACGCGGCTCGGCAGGCCTTGCTGCAGGCCGAGGGCCTGGCGCAGCAGCGAGAGCACGATCACGAAGCGCGTAAAGCTGGTCATCATCATGACCAGCATCGGCAACAGCCCGAGCAGGGTCATGAGGACCAGGATTTGCGACTTGACGCTCATCCCGGTATTCGCGCCGGGGATCACCCCGGCCATCAGGTCCTGGGCGCCGGCGGGCGCGGCGCAGAGCAAGAATGCGCCGCCCAGCAAAGAAGTGACTGCAGCGCGGCGCCAGGCGCCGCTCTTGAATACCGTCATGTCGTGATCAGGTCGAGGTTCAAGCCGTCCAGATCGATCACTTTCAGGCCGTACTGTTCACCCGACACGACGACTTCGGCGCGCCCGATCGGGGCGCCGTTGACCTTGATGACCAGCGGCTCGCCGGCCACCGCGTCCAGCGGCAGCACGCTCGCCGGCCCCAGGTCCATCAGGTCCTGCAGCGAGATGCGGGCCGAGCCCACTTCCAGCGTCAGGGTGACGGGGATGCGGCGCATCATCTGGGGCAGGCGTGGATTGCGCACCGCCGGCGCGCCGATCTCCACGTTGTCGTCGAGGAGGACGTCGACAGCCATTTGCTCGTTCAGATTCATGTCCATTTATTCAGCGTCTTCAAAAGAGGTTAAACACAGTTTGCCTTTGTGCTCGGCGACCGCCGCCGTGAACAGGCGGGCTTCGTCGAGCAGGACGTCGGCGCGGCCGACGCAGACCGGAATCACGTCGCCGACCTTCAGGCCGAACAGCGCTTCAAGCGTCATTTCATGGCTGACCAGGCGGCCGTCGAGCTTGACCTTCAGGCTGGTCCCGATCGAATCGCCGCTGCGCGCCGCGCGCTGCGGGCGCTCCGGCTGCAGCGCCTGCAGGATCAGGCCCATCATGCGCGCATCCGGCGCGATATAACAGCGCGCCGTGCTGCCGCCCTGCGGCTCGCGCAGCAAGACCGACAGCGCCCAGGCGTTCTTGCCCGGGGTAGCCGGAGCAACCGCCGACAGCGGCGCCGAGGCCACTTCGACACCGGCGGCGCCGAGCGCCACCCGCACCCGGATCGCCAACACTTCCGCCAACTGCTGGGTCAGGGTATGCGCCAGCCGTTCCTCGGTGGCGGTGACCCGTTCGCCGGCCGGGTCGCTGAGCGGCTTGGCCGGCCCCTTGCCGTTATAACGTGCTTCCAGCAAGCCCACCAGCAGCGCACGCTCGAAAGCGACGGCAGCGGCGCCATGCGGACCATTCACCCCCAGCCAGCGCAGGGTGCCGCCCTCGGGCGCACGTTCGAACGCGACTTGGGCCAGCTCGAAGCTGCTCCAGTAGCGGCGCCAGCCGGGGGCGGACAGCATCGCCGTCATGTCCTCGGAAAAGGCGCTCGCAAAAGCCGGCAATAAATGCACGGGCCGGCCTAACAGGGCCGGATCGAGCACTTGATGCGCACGCTCTTGAAGGGTTGAATTGTTAATCGGCATAAATGACGAATTGAATAAGTCCAAAAGGGAGGTGTTAGTATTTCATTCCCGAAGGCAACAATTATACCTGTATCGATGTTTCAGATCACATGATATTCCTCTTTGAATTCCCCATTGCCCTACGGTAAGATCGTATCTTCACCTGCGCCGGCTCCTACGACAAAGCGCTGCCCCACGGGGGAAAACGTGAAATCTGCGCGCTTTTGGATCACCGTTTGATGCAGGTTTTACATGCGCAATATTTAACATTCGACGCTTAGCAACCCGATTTTAATCGTCAAATGTCGCAGAAAAGCTACTCAGCTTGTCACCCACACGCAACATTGAACGCATAGGATTTAACAAATGGGAATTGAATTAGCCGGTCAGATCAAAGCCGACCTTGCTGCACTGACAAACGAAGCGCAGCGCCTTGCGATTGCACCATCTGTCGAACTGGCAACGTCTGGCGGTCAAACCGACTTCTCTTTCGCCCAAACGATGAAGAATGCGATCCAGGGCGTCGATGCCCAGGACCAGGCGGCGGCGGTGAAAATGGCCGACGTCGACAGCGGCAAGAGCGACGACCTGGTCGGCGCGATGCTGGCCAGCCAGGAAGCGAGCCTCTCCTTTTCCATGCTGATGCAGGTGCGCAACAAGGTCATGGGCGCTGTCGACGAACTGATCAAGCTGCCGATCTGATCCAACGGAACCCCACAACGTGATTTCGAAATTCAAGAGTGCATTCGGCGGCGGCAAGTTCGCCCTGCCCAGCCTGCCCCCCCTGCTCCGCAACAACCTGACCCCGCTGCTGGTGCTGGCCGTCATCCTCACCGCCGCCGTCATGATGTTCATGTGGCAGGACCAGGCCAACTACAAGCCGGTCTTCGGCGCGCGCGAGAAAGTCGCCGCCAGCGACATGATGACCGTGCTCGAAGCGGAGCACATCGCTTACCGCATCCACCCGGACAGCGGCCAGGTGATGGTGCCGTCGAATGAGCTGGGCAAGGTGCGCATGCTGCTCGCCGCCAAGGGCGTGACCGCGCAGCTGCCGGCCGGCCTGGAACTGATGGACAAGAACGATCCGCTGGGCGTGTCGCAATTCGTGCAGGACGTGCGCTTCCGGCGCGGCCTCGAAGGCGAACTGGCGCAGAGCATCCTGACGCTCGACGCCATCGCGTCGGCGCGCGTGCACCTTGCGATCGCCAAGACCAATTCCTTCGTCGCCGGCGCCTCGGACCAGAGCTCGGCCTCGGTCGTGATCGCGACCAAGCCTGGCAAGACCCTCGGCAACGAGCAGATCGCGGCCATCGTCAACATGGTCTCGGGCAGCGTCGCCAGCCTGAACCCGGCGCGCGTGTCGCTGGTCGACCAGGCCGGCAATTACCTGTCCTCGCGGGTCGACCTGTCGGAAGGCTTCGACGGCGCTTCGCAAGGCGATGCGGCCGCGCTGCGCGTATCGAACGAAGTGCGTGCCAACGTCAACGAACTGCTCGGCCCCGTGCTCGGCGCGAACAACTTCAAGGTCAGCGTCACGGCCGACATCGACAACGACAAGATCGAGGAAACCCAGGAAAAGTACGGCGAAGCGCCGAAGGTGACCAGCGAAGCGATGCGCGAGGAGATGGAAAAGAGCCGCCTCGCGATGGGCGTGCCGGGCACGCTGTCGAATCGTCCGCCGGTCGCCGCCGATCCGGCCGCCCCTGCGGCGGCAGCCGACGGCGCCCCCGCCGCCGACAAGGCTAACGACAACAACAACTCGCGCAAGAATGCGACCACCCGCCAGTACGCCTACGACCGTGCGATCACCCAGATCAAGCGTTCGCGCGGCCGCCTGCGCAAGCTGTCGGTGGCGGTCATCCTGAACAACGCCAGCGCCGCGAATGCGAAGACCGGGTACACGCCGGCCGAACTGGCGAACATCGAAAAAATCCTGACCGGTGGCCTGGGCATCAGCGCCGCACGCGGCGACGTCCTTGCCGTGTCGGCCTTGAGCTTCCCGGCGCCGGCGCTTGTGGAGCCATGGTGGCAGGAGCGCGACACCATCGTCGACGCCACCGGCTACGGCCTGTGGATCGTCGGCGCCCTGCTCGCCTACCTGCTGCTGGCCCGTCCGATGCTGCGCACCGTGACGGCGCGCCTGGCCCCTGCCCTGCCGGCACCGGGCAAGGCCGCCGCTGCCGCCTTGCCGAATGCCGGTGCGTCCGCTGCCCCTGCGGCGCTGGCCGGCGCGCCCGCCGCCCTGCCTGCCGCGGGCGGCGTGGCCGCGATGCCGATGGTGCCGCTGCTGGAAAACTATGATCTGCCGCCGACCGGTTCGTCCGTGGACGTGATGGTCGATCACCTCAAGGTGCTTGCCGGTAAAGAGCCGGAGCGCGTTGCCGAAGTCGTCAAACAATGGGTGCAGAAAAAACATGGCCGAACTGAACAATAACGCCGAGGGCGCCGTGCTGACCCCGGTCGAGCAAGCCGCGATCGTCCTGCTGTCGATCGGCGAAGAGCCGGCGGCCGCCGTGCTGCGCTGCCTCGAACGCGACGAACTGATCGAACTGACCCAGGTGATGTCGCGCATGAGCGGCATCAAGGTCGACTCGGTGAAGTACGCCGTCCAGAACTTCTTCGACGACTACCGCGAACAGAGCGGCCTGCATGGTGCCTCGCGCACCTACCTGAAGCGTTCGCTCGACCTGGCGCTGGGCAGCGACATCGCCAACAGCGTCCTGAACACGATTTATGGCGATGCGATCCGTCCGATGATGGCGCGCCTGCAGTACGCTTCGCCGAAGTGGCTGGCCGAATTCATCTCGCACGAACACGTGCAGATGCAGGCCGTGTTCCTGGCCTTCCTGGCGCCCGCGCTGGCCGGCCAGATCATCGAGGGCCTGCCTGAAAACAGCCGCGACCTGGTCTTGCTCAACCTGGCGCGCCTGGACGAGATCGACCGCGACCTGCTGCAGGAACTCGAAGACCTGGTCACGCGCTGCCTGTCCGCGCTCGACACCCAGAGTGCCAGCGTCGAAGGCGTGCGCCAGGTCGCCGAGATCCTGAACCGCCTGCCGAACAACCGTGCCGGCATGGTCGAACTGCTGCGCGCCCACGATCCCGAAGTAGTGTCGAAGATCGAGATGTCGATGTACGACTTCTTCATCCTGTCGCGCCAGACCGAACAGGTCATCACGCGCCTGCTCGACGACATTCCGCTCGAGCAGTGGGCGATTGCGCTGAAGGGCGCCGAACCGGCCCTGCGCGACGCGATCCTGATGGCGATGCCCAAGCGCCAGGCTCAGAGTTTCGAGGACTTGATGCGCCGTTCCGGCCCGGTGCCGATGTCGCGCATCGAGCAAACCCGCAAGGACATCATGGTTGCCGTCAAGTCGCTGGCGGATGCCGGCGAAATCGACGTGCAGCTGTTCGCCGAGGCTACCGCCGAATGAAGCAGTTCCGGCCATTTCACTTCCCGCCCCTGCACCAGGTTCGCGCCGCGAACGGCACCTTGTCGACCACGGGCCATGAAGCGCATAACGGAGGAACTTCGCAGGAAGACTGGGACAGCGCACTGGCTGCCGGCTATCGCCAGGGCCAGCAGGATGGCTACGACGCCGGCTACGAAGCCGCGCGCGCCGAGGGCTTTGCCCGCGGCCAGCTTGAGGGCATCGAACGCGGCCTGGAAGACGGCCGCGCGCAGGCGCTGGCCCATCTCGACCAGATCGGCAAGCCGGTCGACGCCGCCCTGAAGGCGCTGAAAAAACTGAAAAGCGATTTCAAGTCCGCCCAGCGCAAGGAAGTCGTCGACCTGGTCGGCAAGATCGCGCGCCAGGTGATCCGCGCCGAACTGGCGCTGCAGCCGACCCAGTTGCTGGCCCTGGTCGACGAAGCGCTGGCCGCGATGCCGCCGGCGCGCGACACCATCGAAGTGCTGATGAATCCGGAAGAACTCAAACGCGTGAGCGAACTCGATCCGAAGCGTGCCAAGAAGTGGAATTTGCTGGCCGACCCCTCGCTCATTCCCGGCGAAATCCGCGTGAAAGCGGGCGACCATGAAGTCGACGCCGGCTGCCAGGGCCGCCTGGCCGCCTGCATGGACCAGGTCCGCGACGCCCTCGCCGTGCCCGAGGGCGAACAGGCATGACCGCCCTGCTCGACACCCTGCGTTCGCTCGACATCGGCGCGGTGCCGGTCGCCACGCCCACCGGCCGCTTGATCGGCGCGCAAGGCCTGTTGCTGGAATCGGTGGGCTGCAAGCTGCACACCGGCCAGCGCTGCCGCGTCGAACTCAACGACGGTGGCTGGCTCGACGCCCAGGTCGTCGGTTTTCGCGACAAGGTGTCCTACCTGATGCCGTTCAAGAAGGCCAACGGCCTGGCCACCGGCGCACGCGTGCTGCCCGAAAAAACCGCCGCCAGCCTGATGATCGGCCCGTCCTGGCTGGGCCGCATGGTCAACGGACTGGGCGAAGAGATCGATGGCCTGGGCCGCCTCGGCGGCGACCAGCCGCTGAACTTCACGCCGCCCAAGGTCAACCCGCTGCGCAAGACCCCGGTCGACGAGCCGCTCGACGTCGGCGTGCGCGCGATCAATTCGATGCTCACGCTGGGCAAGGGCCAGCGCGTCGGCCTGATGGCCGGTTCCGGCGTCGGCAAGTCGGTGCTGCTCGGCCTGATCACGCGCCAGACCGTGGCCGACGTGATCGTGGTCGGCCTGATCGGCGAGCGTAACCGCGAGGTGCGCGAATTCGTCGAGAAGTCGCTCGGTCCGGAAGGCCTGAAACGCGCCGTGCTGGTCGTGGCGCCCGCCGACGAGTCGCCGATGATGCGCGTCATGGCCACCGAATTGTGCCACTCGATCGCGGCGCATTTCCGCGACCGCGGCCAGAACGTGCTGCTGCTGGTCGACTCCCTCACCCGCTACGCCATGGCGCTGCGCGAAGTGGCGCTGGCGCTGGGCGAACCGCCGGCCACGCGCGGCTATCCGCCGTCGGTGTTCTCGAACCTGCCGCAGCTGGTGGAATCGGCCGGGAATGGCGAAAACCCGGAAGGCAGCATGAGCGCGATCTATACCGTATTGGCCGAAGGCGACGACCAGCAGGATCCGGTGGTCGACACGGCGCGCGCGATCCTGGACGGCCACATCGTGCTCACGCGCGAACTGGCCGAGCAGGGTCACTATCCGGCGATCGACGTCGCCCAGTCGATCAGCCGCTGCATGGCGCAAGTGGTCACGCTTGAACATTCGAACGCGGCGCGCAAGCTGAAAGCGACGATGGCGCGTCATGCGCGCGTGCGCGACCTGATTCCGCTGGGCGCCTACACCCCCGGCGCCGATCCGGAAACCGACCGCGCGGTGCGCCTGCAGCCGCACATCGAAGCCTTCCTGTGCCAGGGCACGCGCGAAGGCGCGCCGCTCGAAGACTGCGTGCCGCAACTGCAAGGGATGATGGCATGAAGCGCACGGACCAGATCAAGAGCCTGGACACGCTGGTCGACCTGCGCAGCATCGAGGTCGACAAGCTGCAGACCGAACTGGCGCGCCAGGAAGCGACGCGCGCGCGTTACCAGACCAACCTGGCACGTCTGACTTCGCTGGCCGAAGGCAGCGGCGCATCCGGCAAGGGCTCGGCCGGACGCCTGGCGCCGGCGCTCGCACTCAACTGCGGCCACTACAAACAAGCGGTGTTCGCCCTCGCGGACAACCACCGCACCGACCTCCAGCTGCATGAGGCGAACATGGCGGTCTCGCAGCGCAACCTGGCGCAAGCCTGGACGCGCCGCGAACTGCTGGGCAAGGTACTCGAGCAGCAGCAGGTGCTGCAATCGCGCGAGCAGGAACGCGCCGCGCGCAAGCGTGAAGACGAAATCGCCACCCAATCATGGCTGGCAGGCCGGGCCTAAAGCCCGCCAACAAGGAGAACCCATGGCAAGCATCGGCACCAACTACGACCCGGCAACGACGGCCCAGGCACTCGCGGAAAGCTCCACCGCGGGACGCCAGCAAATCCTCAAGCGCCAGAGCGACACCGCCATCGCCGTCCAGAAGGCGCTGGCGACGCTCGGTTCGGCGCTGTCCAGTTTCCAGACCAGCCTCGCCAGCCTGACCGGCACCAACAAGACCCTGTCGGCCAACAGCGCCGTGTTCAGCGACACCACCGTGGCCAGCGCCACCGCGAGTCCGGCCGCGACGGCCGGCACCTATGCCTTCTTTGTCGAGCAGGTAGCCAGCAGCCACAAGGTGTCGTACGGCGCCATGACCGATTTCGCCGGTACCGGCACGATGACGCTGGGCGTCGGCGCCGCGTCGTTCACGCTCGACCTCACCACGAAACCGACATGGACCGTGCGCGACCTGGCGGCCGCCATCAATGGCGCGACCGGTAATACCAGCTTGTCGGCCTCGGTCGTCACCACCGGCGCCACCTCGGAGCTCGTGCTGAGCTCTACCGCCACGGGCGCGGCGAATACCATCAGCGTCAGCACCAGCGCCGGCGCCGACGCGGCGCTGCAAACCAAAGTGAATGTCACGCCCAACCTGCTGTCGGCGGCGCAGGATGCCATCGTGCGGATCGGCTCGAATACCGGCACCCCGATCACCCAGCCCGGCAACACCTTCAACGTGATCGACGGCGTCAGCATGACGCTGACCAAAGCGCAGGTGCCCGGCAGCGCGCCGGTGACGCTTACCGTGGCCGCCGACGCGACCAAGACGACGGCCAACGTCCAGGCCTTCGTGGACGCCTATAACAAACTGAAGTCGGCGATCGACGGCATGGTCAGCCCGGGCGACCCCGCCAGCGGCGGTGCGATCGGCCCGTTTGCCGGCGACAGCGGCGTGCGCGCCTTGCGCGACCGCCTGGTCAGCATGGTGCGCGGCACCGGCGGCACCAGCCTGGCGGGCTTCGGCATCATCGCGACCCGCGAAGGCACGCTCTCGGTCGACGGCACCCGCCTGACGAAGGCCATGGCTGCCAATCCGACCGGGCTCGACACCCTGATCGGCAGCAGCGCCGGCACCGGCTCGAGCGGCATTGCCGGCAAGCTCGACACCTACCTGAAGATGTGGACCAACAGCGCCAACGGCCAGATCGGCAGCCGCAAGGAAGCCGTCACCAAGCTGCAAAGCAGCTTGACGGATCGTCAAGTGTCGCTCGACCGGCAATACGACAGCGCCTACAAGCGCTACCTGGCGCAATTTAGCCAACTGCAAACCCTTCAAAGCAGCATGTCCTATAACACCTCGCTGTTCGACGCTTTGTTCAGCAGCTCAAAAGATTAAACTCATAGCCATGTCCTATCAAGAAGCCTACGGCAATTATCACGCTGTCAATCTCGACTCCCAAACCTCGCGCGCGACTCCGGTCGAGCTCGTTTTGTTGCTGACCGACGGCCTGCTCGACGAACTGGCGCGCGTGCGCGGCCACATCGTCGGCAAGCGCTACGAGCAAAAGGCGGCCGGCATCGACAAATGCTGCGAAATCATCAACGGCCTGTCGAGCTCGCTCGACTTCGAGAGCGGCGGCGACGTCGTCTCCAACCTGGCCAACCTGTACGACTTTTGCTCGGCGCGCCTGCAGGGCGCCGGCATCAAGATGGATCCGGCCATGGTCGATGAAGTGGTGGGCGTGTTGACGACGATTCGCCAGGGCTGGCAAGGCGTGCAGGCACGCAATGCCTAGGAGCGCGGCGATCGGCAAGCTGGCCGCCGCCTTCACCGCCGCCGCCGCGGCCGGCGACTGGGAACGCCTGGGCGCGCTGGCCCGCGCTCTGGCGCCGCAACTGGCGACGCTCGCTGAACGCGGCGCCTGGAGCGGGGCCGAACTGGCCGCGCTGACGCAGTTGCGCGCGGCCCACGACGGCGCCGCCGCAGCCTGCGCCGGCACGCTCGACGCGCTTGCGGCAAAGCTGGCCGACATGCGCAACAACAAGGATGGCTGGATGGCGTATGGCCTCACCAGCGACACCGAACTCGCCGGACACCAAGAATGAACCTGACCCTGACGAACCTGAACCAGCCAGCCACGCCAGCGAAACCGGCGGCCCGCGGCGCGAGTGAGGCAAGCGCCGCGCCGAGCGCCGATGCCAGCGGCAGCGCGCCTGCCGGCGCCGCCGGCGAGGCGACGCAAACCGTCCCGGCCCAGCCGGCGCTGGCCTTTGCCCAATGGCTCGGCCTGGAACAGATCGCTCCGGTGTCGATCGATACCGCCACGCTCGCCCCCGCCGCGCCCGAGGCGACGCTGCCCGAGGCCGCTACCCCGGCCGACGAGCAGCAAGCGCCCGACATGCCGCTGGTGGGCGCGATGGCGATGCCGCTGATGCCGATCGCGCAAGCGACGCTGGCCGCGGTGGTCGCCGCGCTGCCGGGCATGCCCGCCGCAAAAGACGCGGCACCCGCCGCCGATACCGAATTTTCGCTCCCTGGCGCGACTTCCTCCGCGCGCCGCGAAGGGCGCGTCGAACCGGCAAGCCAGCCGGCCGCACCGGCCCTGGCGCCGGCCGAGGCACCGGTCCAGGCGCCGCAGTCCGCGCCCGCGCCAAGCGCCAAGCCGGCAGCGGTCGAGACGCTGGCAGCGCAAACCGACGCCTCGCAAGACCAGGCCGCCCCTGCGACTGAACGCAGCGCCGCCGCGGCGGTCGGCGTGGCCGCGCCGGCGCCGGGCGCATCGCCCCGCACGGCCGACACCGTCACCCTGTCGGGGCCACCGACCGCATGGCGCCAGACCCTGCAGGAAGCGCTGGGCGAGCGCATGCAGCTCCAAGTGGGCAAGAACGCCGAGCAGGCCGTGATCCGCCTCGAGCCGCCGATGCTGGGCCGCGTCGAGATCGCGATCCGCCATAGCGCCGGTTCGCTCGAAGTGCATATCACGGCCACCCACGGCGAAGTGCTGCGCCAGTTGCAGTCGGTCAGCGAAGGCTTGCGCAACGACCTGGCACAGCGCCAGTTCAGCGACGTCTCGGTCAATATCGCCCCGGCGCCCCGGGCCGCGAATGGCGCGCCGATGTTCGCCGGCGGCGAAGGCCGCGGTCGCCAGCAGGATGGACGCCAGCAGGATCATGGTCCGGGCGAAGCCCTGGCCGAAGCCAATCTCGGCAACTCCCCGTTCTCGCTGAACGGGCGCGGCTGATCGCCGCAGCACATTAACCAGAACAAATAATGAACAGCAAGCTCAAGATAATCATCGGCGTGCTCGCCGTCGTGCTGGTCGCCGGCGCCGCAGCCGGCGGCGCCATGTGGTGGATGAAGTCGCAGCAAGGCGCGCCCGGCGCGGACAAGGAAGCGCAGGCCGCGCCGAAAAAGGAAAAGTCGGAGAAGCCGGTCAAGTACGTCACCCTCGACAAGGTGATCGTGATGCTCAAGCGCGGCCCGAACGAAGGGACGACGCACTACCTGTCGACCGACCTGGTCCTGGCCACCGACGAAGAAGGCGAAAAGCCGACCAAGGAACACCTGCCGCTGCTGCGCGTGCTTGCCGTGCGCGCCCTGTCGTCGCTCACGCTGGCGCAAGCATCGACCATGACGGTCGAGCAGGTCGCCACGCAGCTGAACAAGACCTTCGATGCCAGCTATGCCCACGATGAACGGAAAAAACCGTTCGGCGAGGTCATGATCGGCAAGCTCATTGTCGAATAATCCCGAGGACCCCGTGGCCTATTCAGCCGACTACCTCGACGCGTCCTGCGCCAGCGAATACCACGAGGTAGCCGCCGGCGCAGGCATGAGCGCGCGCGAAGAGCAGCAGCACCTGGTGGCGTATGCGCCGCTGGTCAAGCGCATCGTGCGCCAGTTGAACTCGCAGGTATCCGGGATGATGTCGCGCGAGGACATGGAGCAGATCGGCCTGATGGGCCTGCTGGAAGCGCTGCGCCGCTACGGCGCGCCCGACACGGGTTTCGGCAGCTTCGCCTCGCTCCGTATCCGCGGCGCCATCCTCGACGAACTGCGCCGCCAGGACTGGCGCCCGCGCGCCGTGCGCCAGGATGCGCACCGCCTGCGCGACGCCCTGCGCACGCTGACGCGCAAGCTCGGGCGCGAACCGACCCCGCAGGAAGCGGCCGATTCGCTCGGCATCACCCAGGAAGCCTATTACGAGCACCTGCTCGACGATGGCGCCGAAGAGATGCTCAGTTTCGACGAAGTGCTGCAGGAGGCGCTCGACCCGGCCAACAGCACGCCCGGTCCGGAAGACGCCTACATGGTGCGGCGCAGCCTGGAGCAGGCGCTGGGCGCGCTGTCGGAACGCGAGCAACGCGTGATCCAGATGATTTACGAATTCGAGCTCAGCTATAAAGAAATCGCCGCCGTGCTCGACCTGTCCGATGCCCGCGTCTGCCAGCTCAACAAGAGCGCGCTGGCCAAGATGAAAGCGGCCCTCGGGTCGCATTGATAACAAGAGAAACAACCATGATCCTCATCCAGAAAGGCCTGTCATGCAGCAATTCCTAGGTATTTTCATCGTGCTCGGCTGCGTGTTCGGCGGCTTTGCACTGATGGGCGGCACGGTCACGGCGATCTGGCATCCGATCGAGATCCTGATCATCGTCGGCGCCGCCTTCGGCGCGCTGGTGATCGGTAACGAGAAGCACGTGCTGACCGAAATGGCGCACCAGCTGAAAAAAATCGCGTCGCGTAAAAAACACGACTCGGAATTCCAGCGCCAGCTGCTGCTGCTGATGTACGAACTGCTGCAACTGGCCGCCGGCGGCCTGAAAGCGCTCGACGCCCACGTCGAAGCGCCGCGCGACAGCGCCATCTTCCAGCGCTACCCACGCATCCTGGACGAGCCGAAGCTGCTGGCCTTCATCGTCGACAACTTCCGCCTGATGGCGATGGGCAAGATCAACGCCCACGAACTGGAAGGCGTGCTCGAGCAGGAACTCGACGCCATCCACGAAGAGCTGACCCAGCCTTCGAAGTCGCTGCACAAGATTGCCGAAGGCATGCCCGGTTTCGGCATCCTGGCCGCCGTGCTGGGCATCGTGATGGCCATGTACTCGGTCTCCGAAGGCGCCGATTCGGGCGCGATCGCCGAAAAAGTCGGCGCGGCGATGGTCGGTACCTTCATCGGTATCTTCTTCTGCTACGGCCTGCTCGACCCGCTGTCGAACATGATGAAGCAGCTCGTGAACGGCGAAGCGTCGACCATGGAAACCGTGAAAGTCGTGCTGTGCACCCACGTGGCCGGCAAACCGGCCCTGTTGGCGATCGACGCCGGACGGCGCCTGATCCAGCTGAACACGAAGCCCAGCTTCGCCCAGCTGGAACAGTGGATCAACGCGATGGGCGGCGACGACGAATCGCAAAACAAGCGGCGCCGCACCAGCGATCGCATGACGGGGTAAGCAGTGAAACCAACGGACAAGCACCACGAACAGACCATCGTCAAGCGTGGCGGCGGCAAGCACGACCACGACGAACACGGCGGCGCCTGGAAAGTCGCGTTCGCCGACTTTTGCCTGGCCCTGCTCTCGCTGTTCCTGGTGCTGTGGCTGATGGCCGCGCGCGAAAAGGAAGCGCTGCAAAGCATGACGCGCGACGCCGCCGCCGGCCAGCTCGAAGGCCCGGGCAACCGTCCGGAGATCGCCACCGCGCCGCGCGGCAGCCTGATCGAACGCTTCCCGACCCTGCACGACGGTACCGGCCCGGCCAAGGACGCCGGTGCAGGCCAGGCAAACGGCGGCGAGACGCGCGTGTCCTACGACTCGCCGGCCGACCTCAAGCAGCTGTCGAAGAAGCTCGAAAAGATGAGCGACGAGGCGGGCCTGGCGGCCAACCTGCAGTCCGAGGTGACGCCCTACGGCCTGCGCGTGATGCTGCACGATACCGACCGCCAGGGCATGTTCATGCGCGGCAGCGCGCTGCCGACCGGGCGTTTCGCGCGCCTGCTGCAGAAGATGGCGCCCCTGTTCGCGCAGATGGAAAACCAGATGCTGATCGTCGGCCATACCGATTCGGTGCAGTACACCTTCGCCGAGAAAACCGGCATGTCGAACTGGTCGCTGTCCTCGAACCGCGCGATGGCCGCGCGCACCCAGCTCCTGATCGGCGGCATGCGCGGCGCCAGCGTGCTGCAGGTGGTCGGCATGGCCGACCGCGCGCCGCTCGACGCCAAACGCACCGACGCCGGCATCAACCGCCGCATCGAACTGATGATCCTGACGCGCGCCCAATCGCGCTCGGTGGCCGCGATGTTCGGCGCCCCGGGCGCCACCGAGAAGCTGCTCGAGGGCGTGTCGGTCAGCGCCCCCGGTTCCGGCCAGGACGGCGAGACGGCGTCGCTGCGCGGCCAACTGGCGAAATAACCATGACGATTCAATCGAAAACCCGAGGTAACCGCATGAAAATCACTGGCACCGGCGCACCCACGATGACGCCCGCGATCGGCGGCGCCAGCGCCGCTCCCGCGCCCGCGGCCCCGGCCGCGGCCACCGAAACGAGCGCGCCCCTGCAGTCGAGCGTACTGCAGCCGGCGGCCAAGGCGCTGGCCGCCCTGCCCGACTTCGACGCCGCCCGCGTGGCCGAACTGCGCGACGCGCTGGCCAAGGGCGAGCTGCCCTTCGACGCCGGTCGCCTGGCCGGCTTGATCCAGCGCTTCCACGCAGGCCGCGGATGAGCGCGCCCGCGCCCCGCATGACGCGCCAGCAGGCGGTCGCCGCCCTGGTCGACGGTGTCGGCCACGACCTCGATGCCGCGCAGGCCATCCACGCACTGCTCGAGCGCCAGTTCCAGGCCGCGCTGCGCCACCAGGGTGCCGAACTGGGCGCCCTGGCCGAGGAACTGACGCCGGCCCTGGATGCGATGGACGCACGGCGCAAGCAACGCGTGGCGCTGGTGCGCGCGCTGCATGGAGCCGACGGCACGATGGCCGCGTTCATCGCCGCCCAGGCCGAACCCGGGCGCGCCCGGCTGGCCGCCGCCTGGACCGAACTCGAACGCCTGGTGGTCGCCTGCAAGCGCGCCACCACCCGCAACGGCAACCTGCTGGCCGAACAATTCAGCGTGATGCAGCGCGTGCTGCAGGGCGGAGACGGTACCTATGCGCCACGCTGATTTTTCGACCTCCTCGATCTCGGCCACGCTGCCGACGGCCTCGACCCGGCCCACGGCCGCCGTCGGCGGCGGCAGCGGTTTTGGCGGCGCCTTCGCCAAGGTGCAAGGCGAAGTCGCCGACTTCATCGCGCACGGCGGCGGCGACTCGGCACCCGCGCTGACGCCGGAAGGCAGCCTGTGGCGCGCCCGCAGCGAAGCGTCCGTGCTCGCCGCGCCGGAAGCCGATGGCGAATCGACCAGCGGCGAGCAGCAGGCATTTTTGCAAAGCATCGCGCCCTGGGCCAAGGAAGCGGCCGACAAGCTGGGCGTCGCGCCGGAACTGGTGCAGGCGCACGCCGCGCTCGAATCGGGCTGGGGCCAGCGCCCGATCCGCACCAGCGATGGCGCCAGCAGCCACAACCTGTTCGGCATCAAGGCCGGCGGAAAATGGGACGGAGCGACCAGCGATACCGCCACCACCGAATACGTCGGCGGCGCCGCCATCAAGACGAGCGCGAAATTCCGGGCCTATCCGGATGGCGCGGCCGCCTTCCGCGACTACGCCCAGATGTTGCTCGATAACCCACGTTATAAGGGCGCGATCGGCGCCGGCAGCGACGCCCACGCGTTCGCACAAGGTCTGGCCAAGGGCGGTTACGCCACCGACCCGGCCTACGCGGCCAAGCTGGCGCGCCTGGCCGGCAAACTGCAGGGACCTAACGGTTGACGTTCGGCATGTCGACCGGTTCGACCGTGCCCGGCGCGACCACGCGCATGCGCACGGTCTGGCCACTGTTGCTATTTTTTACACGCACCGTCGCGCCGCGCGCTCCCGCATCGAGCGCTTCGCCGGCCGTGCTCACTTCGATCCCATCGATCCGCGCCACCATCACCACCGCGTCGCCGCGCTTGACCAGCACTGGCGCGCTTAGCGAATTGTTACGCAGAACGTCGCCAGCGCGCAACGATCTGCGGCTAGTTTGCCCTACCGCATCGGCTGGAGCGACTACGGGGTCCGCAATGCTGGTAATGTCGCGTTGCCCTACGGTAATATGGGCGTCGGTAATCAATTCATTCGCAGCAATGGGCGTAGCGGTGACGACGACGGATGCCGAGATCCGTGCCCGCACGATGTATTCGAGGCGGCTGTTGCCAGCCTGCGGACAGCGCACCGCAAAGCGCATCCGGCTTACCTGGCGCGTGTCGAGCGGTTCGACCTCGACCGGGCCGGGACAGGCCGCTGCTACGCGCGGCGGCACGACGGTGAGCTCGAAGCGGGCGTCCGTCAGCTTGGCGGCCTCGGCCTGCTGTTCGAGCTGGACGCGGGCGGCCTCCTCCACCTGGCTGGCGATGGAGGGCGCGGCGCAGGCCGGCCCGGCGGCCAGCAGGACAGGGATAACAAGAACACGAACGGCGCGGAGAATCATTGCAACAAACCCTGGCAAGCGAAGAAGCACCCATTCTAACGAAACGACCTGCAGTTCACGACGGAGATCGACATGACGATTAATTTTAAGGACGCACTGGGAGTTCACGCCGACGCGCTGCATGTGCGCGCCGAGCGCACCAAGGTGCTGGCCGCGAACATCGCCAACGAAAGCACGCCAGGCTACACGGCGCGCGACCTCGACTTCGCGGCGGTGATGCAGGACCGTACGGCGCAGGAACAAGGCGAACTGTCGCTCGGCGACGGCGACACCCTCTACCGCGTGCCCTTCCACCCTAGCGCCGACGGCAACACCGTCGAAATCGGCATCGAGCAGGCCGCGTTCTCGCAGAACGCCTCCGACTTCCAGACCAGCCTCACCTTCATCAACATGAAGCTGCGCGGCCTGGCCAAAGCCATCAACGGACAGTAATCACATGAGCTTCAAGGATATCTCCAACATTGCCGGTTCCGCGATGGCGGCGCAGTCGGTGCGCCTCAATACCATCGCCTCGAACCTGGCCAACGCCGATACCGCGGCGCCGTCGGAAGCGCAAGCCTACCGTGCCCGCAAGCCGGTCTTCGCCGCCGTCATGGAAAACGACGCCGGCGGGCGCGTGCAGGTGCTCGACGTCGTGCAAAGCGCCGACCCGGTGCGCAAGGTCTACGAGCCGGGCAACCCGCTGGCCAACGCCGAAGGCATGGTCGTCTACTCGAACGTCAATTCGGTCTCCGAAATGGCCGACATGATGTCCGCCTCGCGCGCCTTCGAAACCAACGTCGAGGTGCTGGGCCGGATCAAATCGATGCAGCAGTCGCTGCTGAAACTGGGCGAAGGCTGAGCGCAAGACAATGACTATGCTGACCAATAATTCCCTCGCCAGCCCGAACAACGGCGCGGCCACCGCCACCGGCGCGGTCTCGACCAGCGCGGACGTTTCCGCCAACAAGGACATGTTCACCAAGCTGCTCGTCGCCCAGATCCGCAACCAGGATCCGCTGGCGCCGTCGGACCCGAGCCAGTTCGTCAACCAGCTCTCGCAGCTGTCGCAGACCGAAGCGCTGCAAAGCCTCTCGAAAAGCACCAGCGCCAGCGCCAGCGTGCTGCAAAGCCTGCAGGTGCTGGCGATGGGCGGCCAGGTCGGTTCGCAAGTGACGGTGGCGACCGACCGCGTGCGGCTCGACGGCGCGCCAATCAGGGGCAGCATCAACCTGCCCGCCGCTTCCGGCACCACCAGCCTGGTGCTGACCGGCGCCGATGGCCAGAACCACAGCTTGGCGCTGCCCTTCCATTCGGCCGGCGCCCAGGCGTTCACGCTCGATCCTAGCGCCCTGGGCCTGGCGCCGGGCAGCTACGCGATCTCGGCCCAGAGCGGCGAAGGCGCGCGCATCCCGGTCGAAATCGCCGGCACGGTGAGCAGCGTGCGTCTGTCGGGCACCGGCTCCGTCGTATTGCAGGTGGCTGGGGTCGGCGACGTCGATCCGTCCGCCATCACTGGTTTCAACGGCAAGGCCGACTCGGTCGCCGCCAACTAAATTCAAGGATAAAGTCATGAGCTTCAATATCGCCCTGTCGGGCATCCAGGCCATCAACGAGCAGCTGGAAGCGGTTTCGAACAACATCGCCAACTCGAGCACCTACGGCTTCAAGAGCAGCCGCGCCAACTTCTCCGCCATGTATGCGGGCGAGCAGGCGAACGGCGTCTCGGTCGGCTCGCTGACCCAGAACATCGGCACCAACGGCTCGGTCGAATCGACCGGCCGCTCGCTCGACGCCGCCATCGAAGGCCGCGGCTTTTTCGTGAGCCGCGACGCGCAGGGCTCGATGTCGTACAGCCGGGTCGGCATCTTCGCGGCCGATAACGCCGGCAACCTGGTCGACGCGGCCGGACGCAAGGTGCAAGGCTACGGCCCGACCGTGAACGGCACCCTGGGCACCATGGGCGACATCAAGATCCCGACCGGCCAGATCGCCGCCAAGGCCTCGACCGCCGTCAATTTCACCGGCAACCTGTCGGCCGACTGGGCGCCGCCGACCAACACGACCTTCGACCCGGCCAAGCCTGACAGCTACAACATGGTCAAGCAATCGGTCCTCTACGATTCGCTCGGCGCCCAGCACACCGTCTCGCAGTATTTCATCAAAGGCGCCAACAACAGCGTCACCGTGCAGTATGGTTTCGACGGCGCCGTGCCGGCCGCCTCGAAGGCCCTCACCTTCAATGGCCAGGGCCAGCTGCCAGCCGCGACCAACAGCGGCAACCTGACCCTGACCCCGACCAACGGCGCGGCCCCGATCGTGTTTTCGATCGACTACAACGGCACCACCCAGTTCGCCGGCGAAGCGACCAGCACCACCAACAGCACCGACGGCTATGCCTCGGGCACCTATGTCGGCGTCGAGCTGGCGGCGGACGGTTCGGTCGTGGCGCGCTACAGCAACGAACAAAAGCAGACCGTCGGCACCATCGCGCTGGCGACCTTCGGCAACGAAGGCGCACTGACCGCCACCAGCGACACCAGCTGGCAAGCCAACGCCGCCTCCGGCCTGGCCCTGCTGGGCACCCCGGGCGCGGGCCTGGCCGGCAAACTCAATACCGGTTCGCTCGAAGGCTCGAACGTCGACATCACCTCGGAACTGGTCGGCCTGATGACCTCGCAGCGTAACTACCAGGCCAATTCGAAGGTCATCACGACCGAGAACCAGATGATGCAAGCGCTGATGCAGGCGCTGTAAGCGGATAACACGCCATGGATAAACTGATCTTCACCGCCGTCTCCGGCGCCGAGCACACGCTGCGTGCCCAGCAGGTCCACGCGAACAACCTGGCGAACATGGACACGCCGGGCTTTCGCGCCAACCTGGAACTGGTGACGACGAAGTCGCTCGGCGCGAATGGAAGCTACGGCTACGACGACGTGCACATGGCCCGCACCCAGGCCGATGCCATCTCGACCAAACCGGGCAGCGTGCGCGAGACCGGCCGTCCGCTCGACGTGGCGATCAGCGGCACCGGCTATTTCGCGGTCGAATTCAACGGCGCCGAAGCCTACACCCGCGCCGGCGCGATCGACATCGACGCCGCAGGCGCGCTGTCGGTCGGCGGCCGTGCGCTCTTGGGCGAAGGCGGCCCGATCGTGCTGCCGCCGCATTCGAGCGTCGAAGTCGGCACCGACGGTACGGTCTCGGTGATGGCCGAAGGCGCGACCACGATGCAGGTGATCGACAAGCTGCGCCTGGTGAACGCCGAAGGCCCCGAGCTGACCAAGAACGAAGCGGGCCTGATCGTCGCCCGCAACGGCAACCCGCTGGAAGCGGACGCCAACATCACCGTGCGCGCCCGCGCGCTCGAAGGCAGCAACGTGTCGGCGGTCGAAGAGATGGTCGCGACCATGGCCCTGAACCGCAGTTTCGAATTGCAGATGAAGCTGTTCCAGGCCGGCGACAAGATGAATGAGGCGGGCAACCGCCTGCTCGGCGCTTAGCGCACCTGATACCCCCCCCATGGCGGCGTTGCATCGTCTCGCCGTACTGAAGTACTGTCTTCGACGATGCGCCTTGCCCTGTGGGCTTTATCAGGCGCGCTAAATCGTCGGACAACTCAAGGAGAATTTCATGAATCCAGCAATGTGGATCAGCAAGACCGGTGTTCAGGCGCAAGACGCCAAGCTGCAGGCGATCGCCAACAACCTGGCCAACGTCAACACCGTCGGCTTCAAGCGCGACCGCGTCGTGTTCGAAGACCTGCACTACCAGGTCGACGCCCAGCCGGGCGCGCAGAGCGCCGACAACACGGTGTCCAACGGCGTCCAGCTCGGTAACGGTACGCGCCTGGTCGGCACCCAGAAAGTGTTCACCAACGGTTCGCTGCAAACGACCAGCCAGCAGCTCGACGTCGCCATTTCCGGCAACGGCTTCCTGCAAGTGCGCCGCCCGAACGGCGACGCCGCCTTCACCCGCGCCGGCCAGCTCCAGCTCGACGCCAACGGCACGCTGGTCAATGCCCAGGGCTTGCCGCTGGTCCCCCAGATCACCGTGCCGAACACCGCCACCGCGATCACCATCGCCGAAAACGGCACCGTCTCGGCCACCATTCCCGGCCAGGCGGCACCGACCGAGCTGGGCGCGCTGACCCTGGCCGGCTTCGTCAATCCCGCCGGCCTGCTGGCACTGGGCGAGAACCTGTTCTCGGAAACGGCCGCCAGCGGCGCCCCGAACGAAGGCCGTCCGGGCGACGGCGCGCTGGGCAAACTCAAGCAAGGTTCGCTCGAGGGGTCGAACGTGCAGGTGGTCGAAGAAATGGTCGACATGATCGCCGCACAACGTACTTATGAGATGAATACCAAAGTGTTGTCGGCTGCCGACAATATGCTGCAATACCTCGCGCAGGCAGCCCGATAATGAAATACTCTAGCCTTGCAGCAACTGTTCTTGCTGTGTCGCTGGTTGGCTGTGCCGCGCGTGCGCCGATCGTGGCGCCGGCCGATGAAGCGCCGGTGCCGGTCACGCGCAGCGTCCAGCGCGGCGTCTCGGGCGGCGTCTTCAGCAGCGACGCGTTGTCGCTGACCTCGGATGCGCGTGCTTACCGCGTCGGCGACGTCGTCACCGTGATCCTGCAAGAGACCACGCAGGCAAGCAAGCGCGCCGGCACCAGTTTCAACAAAGGCTCGTCGGTGTCGGTGTCCCCGCTCGGCGCGCTCGGCAAGACCTTCGGAAAAACCGGGATCGACGTCTCGGCCGACCGCAGCTTCGCCGGCGATTCGACCAGCACCCAGCAGAACGCCCTGTCCGGCGCGCTGACCGTGATCGTGCAGGAAGTACTGCCGAACGGCCTGCTGCGGGTGGCGGGCGAAAAGGCGATGACGCTGAACCAGGGCGAGGAATTCGTCCGGCTGAAAGGCTATGTGCGCGCCGCCGATGTCGATGCCGACAACCAGGTGTCGTCGCTGCGGGTGGCCAATGCCCGGATCGCGTATTCGGCCAAGGGTGTGCTGGCCGATGCCAATTCCGCAGGCTGGCTGACGCGCTTCTTCACGGGCCCTTTGATGCCGTTTTAATCCAGGATCGACATGATTCAATTTCGCAGCACTCCCCTCGTTTTTCGACTCATTTTTGCCGCCGCGCTGAGCCTTGCCGCGGCCGTGCCCGCGCAGGCCGCGCAGGCGCTGCGCAACCTGGTCAGCATCGAGGGCGTGCGCGAAAACCCGCTGGTCGGTTACGGCCTGGTGGTCGGCCTGAACGGTTCGGGCGATTCGAGCCAGGTGAAGTTCGCCAGCCAGTCGGTGCTGAACATGCTCAAGCAATTCGGCGTGAAACTGCCCGAGGGGCAGGACGCCAAGAACAAGAACGTCGCCGCCGTCATGATCTCGGCGGTCTTCCCGCCGGGCTACCGGCGCGGCCAGGCGATCGACATCACCGTCTCCTCGCTGGGCGACGCCAAGAGCCTGCGCGGCGGCACCCTCCTGATGACGCAGCTGCGTGCGGCCGACAACGAAATCTATGCGCTCGCCCAGGGTAACGTGGTCGTCGGCGGCTTGTCGGCCACGGGTAAAAGCGGCTCCTCGGTGACGGTGAATACGCCGACCACCGGCCGCATCCCGAACGGCGCCATGATCGAGCGCGAAATCGCGACCGATTTCGCGACCCGCCCGCAAGTGCTGCTGCGCCTGCGCCATCCGCATTTCGAAACCGCCACCAACGTCGTCGAGGCGATCAACCGCCGCTTCGGCCAGGTCGCCACCACCGCCGACGGCACCAGCGTCGAAGTCGTTGCCCCTTCGAATCCGACCGAACGCGTGGCGTTTGTCGCCAAGCTGTCGAACCTGTCGGTCGAATCGGGCGTCGAAGTGCCGAAGGTCGTGTTCAACTCGCGCACCGGCACGGTCGTCATCGCCGAAGGCCTGCGCGTGAAATCGGCCGCCGTCACCCATGGCGCGCTGAAGGTCGTGATTTCCGAAAGCTCGAACGTCAGCCAGCCCGGCCCGCTCTCGCGCGGCCAGACCGCCGTCACGCCGCAATCGCAATTGTCGGTCGACCAGGGTGGCGGACGCCAGATGTTCAAGTGGCCGGGCGGCGCCAAGCTGCAGACCATCATCGACGTCGTCAACAGCCTGGGCGCCTCGCCGGACGACATCATGGCGATCCTGCAGGCGCTCGACCAGGCCGGCGCCATCGAAGGCGAACTGGTGGTGATCTGATGGACCGCACCACGCCGCTCAACCCCTTTCTCGCCCAGCCCGGCGCCAAGCCGGACGCCGTGACGCCGGCCGCCGCCGATGCGGCCCACGTCGCCTCGGCCACCAAGGCCGCCGTCGAGTTCGAGAGCTTCTTCATCTCGCAGATGCTCAAGGACATGCGCGCCACCACGCGCGAAATGGCCGACGAAGACAGCGTCTTCAAGGACAAGGTCAACCAGGACATGCAGGACATGGCCGACGGCATCCTGTCGAAGCAAATGGCCGGCCAGCGCGCCTTCGGCGTGGCCGACGCCATTCTTCGACAATTACTTCCGGCAACACTTAATAATTCCAAGTAACTGGTCGCCTATCTATTGGTAGGCCCCCTGTTTCTCGAGAAAGACCTCCATGACCATCTTGACCAACGCCCTGTCGGGCGCGCTCGCTTCGCAGATGGCGCTGTCGGCCACCAGTCAGAACATCGCCAACCTGCAGACCAAAGGCTATACCCGCCAGGCCGCGCTGCTGTCGGCCGTCGGTGCGGATGCCAGCGGCAAGGCCGTCGGCAATGGCGTGCAGGTCAGCTCGCTGCTGCGCTTTTCGGATGGCTACAAGAGCCAGCAGATGTGGCGCGCGGCGGCCGAAACCGGGCAGTATTCGCAGACCCAGCCTTACCTGACCCAGCTCGAACGCGTGATGGGCGACGATACCGCCAGTCTGTCGGTCGCGGTCGACCAGTTCTTCTCCTCGCTCAACGCGGTCGCCGGCGACAACGCCACCTCGACCCCGCTGCGCCAGCAGGTGCTGACCGCCGCCGGCCTGCTGGCCCAGCGCTTCAACAGCCTGAACAACGTCTACAACGCCCAGCAGCAGTCGGTCAGCCAGCAGCGCAGCGCGATCGTCGATTCGGCCAACGCGAATATCACCAAGATCGCCGCCCTGAACGCGCGCATCACGGCTGCCAACGCGGTCGGCGCGCCAGCCTCTGCCCTGGTCGATGCGCGCGACCTGGCAATCGATGAGCTGAGCAGCCAGATGGCGCTCGAAGTGTCGGACCAGCCGGGTGGCCTGCGCGACGTCTCGCTGAAAACCGGACAGGCGCTGGTGATCGGCAACGTCGGCGCCAAGCTGGAAGCGACCGGCGGCGTTGGCGCCCAGAGCTTCAACCTGAAATTCGCCTCGACCACCTTCGCCCTCGATGCCGCCAAGCTCGGCGGCCAGCTGGGCGGCCTGACGACCTACGAACAAGACATGCTGCGCCCGATGCAGCAAGGCGTGGCCGACATCGCGCAACAGCTCTCGGACAAGGTCAACACCCAGCTCACCGCCGGCTATGCGATGGACGGGACCGTGGGCAAGCCGCTGTTCACCTACACCGCGGGCGCGACCAACATGCTCAGCGTCGTCGCCGGGCTCGAGTCGACCGACCTTGCCTTCTCGAGCGACGGTACCCAGGGCGACAGCGGCAACCTCCTGAAACTGGTCGCGATCAACAGCCAGACGATCAGCGTCACCGGCCTGGGCACGGTCTTGCTGTCGGACGCCGACACCCAGCTGGTCGGCAAACTGGGCGTGCTCAGCCAGCAGAACCAGGCGGCGCTCGCCACCGGCAACACCATGCGCACCCACGCGGTCGACGACTGGCAGTCCACCAGCGGCGTCAACCAGGACGAGGAAGCCGTGAACCTCGTCGAATACCAGAACATGTACCAGGCCAACATGAAAGTCATGTCGGTCGCCAACTCCCTGTTCGACGCCACGCTGGCGATGATGGGTTAAGGAAGAATCATGCGCATCGCTACCGCCCAGTACCAGTCGAACATGAACCAGTCGCTCGCGCTGAACCAGGAGCGCCTCAGCAACCTGACCCAGCAGATGGCCAGCGGCAAACGGCTGCGCCTGCCCTCCGACGACCCGGTCGACAGCGTGCGCGTGTCGCGCCTGCAGCGCGAGGAAGCGTCGATTACCCAGTACCGCGACAACATCGCATCGATCAAGATCCGCCTGACCAAGACCGAAGGCTATCTCGGGAGCATGGTCAACGACATCGCCTCGGGCCGTGACTTGCTGGTCTGGGCGCTCGACGGCAGCAATACCCCGGACGACTTGCGGGCCATGAGCACCCCGCTCGAAGCCGTGCGCGACAGCCTGCTGTTCAACGCGAACGCGATGGACCAGGAAGGCCATTACGTGTTTTCCGGCACCAAGACGGCGACCGCGCCGATGGCGTACGATCCCAACGCCCTGCCGGGATCCCGCTACAGCTATGTCGGCAACATCAACGAACAGCGTGTGATCGTCGGCAACGGCCTGACCCAGGTCGCCAACGACAACATGCTGGGCATGGAATCGCTGCTCAACAGCATCGACGCGACCATCGCCACGCTCGGCGGCGCCAACCTCAACGTGAATAATAGCGCCACCCGCAGCGTGTTGTCGGCCAACCTGGATGCGTTCGATGCCGGGATGGACATGGTTTCCGGCAAGATCGCCGTCCTCGGCGGCAAGCAGAACATTCTCGACACGCTCGACGCCAACCATGGCAATATCAGCCTGTCGAACCAGATGGCGATCACCGACATCGGCCAGCTCGACATGGGTGTCGCCGCGACCGAACTGAACGGTTATTCGACGGCCTTGCAAGCGACTTACAAGGCCTATGGCCGGATCGGCTCGCTGTCCCTGTTTTCGACCCTGTAATCGATGGATTCCACCCTCCGCCCCGCTTCCACCTCGCTCCCGGTCAACACCGGCGCCGCCCATGCCGCGGCGGCGCCGGTGCGCACCCAGCCGCCGCAAGAGAGCGCCGAAGGCGTGCGCAAGTCGCTGCGTCCGGAGCCGCATGCAGCGCTGCGCCGTAGCCGCGCGAACTGGGATACCCGCCTGCAGAGCCACGTCGCCAGCGCCCAGCAAGCGCGCGACTACCTCGACCGAGTGGCCAGCCAGCTCGAATCGGTGAAGGCGGCGCTGTCGGCCAAGATCTCCGGCATGAAAACCGGTGCGCGCGACCTCGAATCCCGTGCCCGCCAGCTGAGCGCCACGATCGCCGCGCGCACCAGCCAGGCCGGCGGCTCGGTCGACGCCCAGCTGTCCTTCTCGGACGGCGAACCGGCGCAGCAGCGTTTTCGCATCACCGGCCTGGACACGGCCATGCTGCAGGCCGCCGCCCCCGTGTCGCTGGCCTTTTCGGTCGGCGGCGCCGGCGGCCCGCAATTGTCGGCCGCCTTTGAACCGGACATGACGCCCGCGCAGATCGTCGGGCGCCTGGACCGCACCCTGGCCCCGGTCGGCGTGCGCGCCGGCCTCGACGGCCAGGGCCGCATCGAATTCACCACGGCAGAAGGCAACTGGCCGGCGGTACGCGACAGCATCGCCATCTCCGGGCGCGGCCGCGTGGCCACCGAAACCGTGGCGCCCGACGTCAAGCTGCAGGACCTCGGCAGCGGCAACGCCGATGCGCTGCGCCAGAGCCTGCGCGAAGTGGTGCAGGCCCTGGAACGCGTGCGCCGCTCGCAGGCTGCCGCCAGCGCCGCCCTGAGCGCCGCCACCCTGCGCGCCGCCCAGCCCGAACTGAGTCCCGAAGACCTGGCGCTGACGGCGCAGGATTTCGCCTCCACCGCCGCCAGCCACGATTACGAGTCGCTGCTGGCGATCACCTCGGCCCTGGTCGGCGTGAGCCGCGAGCGCGTGCTGGCCTTGCTGGGAATGCGCTAGTCGGAGGCGGTGGCCGGCACTGGCCGCTCGCCGATCTGCTGGCGCCACATCGCGTAATACAACCCCCGCGTCTCGAGCAGCTGCGCATGCGTGCCGCTCTCGACGATCGTCCCCTTCTCCAGCACGAAGATCGTATCGGCATGCATCACGGTGGAGAGCCGGTGCGCGATCAGGATCGTCATTTGCGCCGCGCGGCGCGAGATCTCGCGCACCGTGTTGGTGATCTGCTCCTCGGTGATCGAATCGAGGGCCGAGGTGGCCTCGTCAAAAATGAGCAGTGCCGGCTGGCGCACCAGCGCCCGCGCGATCGACAGGCGCTGCTTCTCCCCGCCCGACAGCTTCATCCCGCGCTCGCCGATCACGGTGTCCAGGCCTTCCGGCGAGCGCTCCAGCAAATACGCGCACGACGCCTGGCGCATCGCCGCCACGATCTCCTCGTCCGTGGCATCGGCTTTCACGAAGCGGATGTTGTCGCGGATGGTCCCGGCGAACAGATAGGTCTCCTGCGTGACGAAACCAATCTGGCGCCGCACCCGGTTGTAGCGCAGGTCGGTCGTGCGTACGCCGTTGTACGACACCTCCCCCGCGTTCGGCGTGTACAGGCCCACCAGCAGCTTGACCAGCGTCGACTTGCCCGAGCCGGACGGTCCGACAAAGGCGATGGTCTGTCCCAGCGTCGCGGAAAACGAGACCCCGCCCAGCGCATCCTCCTGCGCCCCCTTGTGGCGAAAGCGCACGGCGTCGAAACGCAGGCCGGTAATCGGCCCGATCTCGACCGGATCGGGCGGCCGCCGTTCGACCGGCTTGTCCATCAGCGTCTTGAAGTTCAGCAGCGAGGCCTCGGCCTCGCGGTGCGCCAGGATGATGTTGCCCAGCTCCTGCAAGGGCTGGAAGATCGACACCGAAATGAACTGCATCGCGATCAGTTCACCCGTCGAGAGCACATCGCGAAAGATCAGCCACAAGAGCGCGAACAGGATCGCCAGCTTCAAGAGGCTCAGGGTCGAGCCCTGCAAGAACGACAGCAGGCGGATGCGTTTGACCTTCTCCATCTCGAGCGCGAAGATCGCATCGGTCTGGCTGCGCAGGCGCCGGATCTCGGGAAAAGTGAGGCCCAGGCTTTTAATCAGTTCGATATTGCGCAGCGACTCGGTGATGAAGCCGGAATTGCGGTTGGTCTCGCGCGTGATCGAGCGCTGCTGGGTCTTGATCTCGCGGCTCAGCAAGCCGGTCAGCCCGCCCAGCACCACCACCCCGACGAAAAACACCGGCACCAGCAGCCAGTGCTTGGTCACCGCATACCAGGCCAGGAACATCACGCCGACCAGCGCGGCGAAGGCGGTGTTGATGAAGGTATTGATCAGGCGCTCGCTGTCGGCGCGCACCTTTTGCAGCAGCGAGAGCATTTCGCCGCTGCGCAAGTCCTCGAACTCCTGGAATTTCAGACGCAGTAGATGGCGCAGCCCGTCGTTGAAGATCGCCACGCCCAGCTTTTGCACCACCAGGCGCGTCACATACTCCTGCAAGGCCTTCGCCAGGCGCGACAGCACCGCCACCAGCACCGCGATGCCGAGCAGGCGCAGCACGCGCGGCATGAGCGTGCTATCCGGATGCTGCGGGCCGTTGACGAGGTCGATGATGGTACCGAAGATGATCGGGTCGACCAGGGCCAGCACCTGGGCGATGCCGGCGAAGACCAGGGCCAGCAGGCCCAGGCGCCAGTGGGGTTTGAGGTAGGTCCAGAGGATGCGCATGCGGGCATCTTAGCAACCCCGGCCGGAAAAGCCGCACACCGATGAGAACCGCATAAAAAAACCGCTGCCCCGCATGTGGATGCGGTGACAGCGGTTGTTCGACAAGCGGGCAGTCAAGCCCGCGTGTGGATTACGACTCGCGCGATGCCTTCTTGCGCTCGTGCTCTTTCAGGTAACGCTTGCGCAGACGGATCGACTTCGGCGTGATTTCGACCAGTTCGTCGTCCTCGATGAACTCGACGGCGTACTCGAGCGACATCTGGATCGGCGGCACCAGGCGCACGGCTTCGTCGGTACCCGACGAACGCACGTTGGTCAGCTGCTTGCCCTTGATCGGGTTGACGACCAGGTCGTTGTCGCGCGAGTGGATGCCGATGATCATGCCTTCGTACACTGGATCGTTGTGCGACACGAACATGCGGCCGCGGTCCTGCAGTTTCCAGATCGCGTAAGCGACAGCGGCGCCGTCATCCTGCGAGATCAGCACGCCGTTACGACGGCCGGCCATTTCGCCCCGGGTGTTGTCGACCGGTGCGTATTCGTGGAACACGTGGCTCATCAAGCCGGTGCCGCGGGTCAGGGTCATGAATTCGCCCTGGAAGCCGATCAGGCCACGCGCAGGGATCAGGTACTCCAGACGCACGCGTCCTTTGCCGTCCGATTCCATGTTCTGCAGGTCGCCACGACGGCGGCCCAGTTCTTCCATGACGCCGCCCTGGTTGACTTCTTCGACGTCGACCGAGAGGTTCTCGAACGGCTCGTGGCGCACGCCATCGACCATCTTGAAGACCACGCGTGGACGCGACACGGCCAGCTCGAAACCTTCGCGGCGCATGTTTTCGATCAGGATCGTCAGGTGCAATTCGCCGCGGCCCGAGACTTCGAAGATCGTGTCGTCGTCGGTTGGAGCAACGCGCAGTGCGACGTTGGCTTTCAGTTCGCGGTCGAGGCGGTCACGCAGCTGGCGGCTGGTGACGAACTTGCCTTCGCGGCCGGCCAGTGGCGAGTTGTTGACCATGAAGTTCATGGTCAGGGTCGGCTCGTCGACGGTCAGCATCGGCAGCGCTTCCGGGGTGTCCGGTGCGCAGATGGTCGAACCGATGCCGATTTCGTCGATACCGTTGATCAGGCAGATGTCGCCGGCGACAGCTTCGTCGACCAGCACGCGCTCGAGGCCCTTGAAGTTCAGCACCTGGTTGATGCGGCCCTTGATCGGGGTGCCGTCAGGGCCGTTCATGACGATGACGTCCTGGCCGGTCTTGACGGTACCGCGGTTGACGCGGCCAATGCCGATCTTGCCGACGTACGACGAGTAGTCGAGCGACGTGATCTGCATCTGCAGCGGGCCTTCCGGATTGTCGTCACGCACAGGCACGTGCTGCAGGATGGCGTCGAACAACGGCTTCATGTCGCCGCTGCGGACGTCTTCGGTCAGGCCGGCGTAGCCGTTCAGGCCCGAAGCGTAGACGATCGGGAAGTCGAGCTGGTCATCGGTCGCGCCGAGCTTGTCGAACAGTTCGAAGGTCTGGTTGATGGCCCATTCGGCGCGCGCGCCTGGACGGTCGACCTTGTTGACGACGACGATCGGCTTCAGGCCCAGGGCCAGTGCCTTGCGGGTCACGAAACGGGTCTGCGGCATCGGGCCTTCTTGCGCATCGACCAGCAGCAGCACCGAGTCGACCATCGACAGCACGCGCTCGACTTCGCCGCCGAAGTCGGCGTGGCCTGGGGTGTCGACGATGTTGATGTGGGTACCTTCGTACTCGACCGCGCAGTTCTTCGACAGAATGGTAATGCCGCGTTCTTTTTCGAGGTCGTTCGAGTCCATCACGCGGGTGTCCACGGCCTGGTTTTCACGGAACGTGCCGGACTGGCGCAGCAGCTGGTCGACGAGGGTGGTTTTACCGTGGTCAACGTGGGCGATGATTGCAATATTACGAATTGCGCGTTTGGTATTTGACATGTAATTTCAGCGTGGATTTGCGTGATGTACGGATGTGTACGGTGCTGCCAATTTCGGAAACCGCGTAGTATAGCACGATGATCCGCCCTGGCCTTCAAAAAGGTCCGCAATTTCAACAGCTTGGTAGAGTGGACACACTCGGCGTCCACCCCGGCAGTGGCTATTGCGGCGCTGCGATGAGGCGTTCCGGCGCCAGAACGGCGTAGTCCTGCAGATTCGCCGTCCCCAGCAATTTGCCCGCGCAGTACACGCGCACCCTGCCCGGCTCGGCCGGCACCATGACTTCTTCCTTGCCCAGCGCGAGGCGCTGGCCGTTGAGGAAGCGCTTGGCCAGTTCCGGCGTCAGCTCGACCGCCGGGAAGGTCGCCAGCAAGGCGTCGACCGGGGCCAGCAGCGACAGCGGCGCCGCATGCGCCTGCAGGTCTTCCAGCGTGATCATGGTGGCGGCCGTGAGCGCGCCGACCTGGATCCGGCGCAGCGCATTCAGGTGCGCGCCGCAGCCGAGGGCCGCGCCAATGTCCTCGCCCAGCACGCGCACATAGGTTCCCTTGCTGCAGGTGACGCGGATCTTGAGCATCGGCGCTTCGTAGCCGATCAGCTCCAGGCCGTGGATCGTCACCGGGCGCGCTTCGCGTTCCAGCGTGATGCCTTCGCGCGCGTATTCATAATAGGCCTTGCCGTCGCGTTTCAGGGCCGAGTACATCGGCGGCACCTGCAGGATCGGACCGCGAAAACGCGCCAGTGCCGCTTCGATCTGTTCGATCGTCACGTCCACCGGCAGCGTTTCGATGGCTTCGCCCTCGGTGTCGCCGGTGGTGGTCATGATCCCCAGGTGCACGGTCGCATCGTAGGTCTTGTCCGCTTCCAGCAAGTCCTGCGAAAACTTGGTCGCTTCGCCGAAGCACAGCGGCAGCAAACCCGTGGCGAACGGGTCGAGCGTGCCGGTGTGGCCCGCCTTTTTCGCGTTCATCACGCGCTTGGCCTTGATGAGGGCGTCGTTCGATGACAGGCCGACCGGTTTATCGAGCAGCAGGACGCCGTCGACCAGGTCACGCGGTTTTTTTGGCGGACGCGCGTTCACTTGGTCTCGCCATCCGCTTCAGGCGCGGCGACGCTGCCGTCGTCGAAGTCGGCGGCGCGCACGGCATTGGCCTGGTCGATCAGGGCCGACATCTCGATGCCGCGCGAAGTCGAGGTGTCGTGCACGAAGTGCAGCGCCGGCAGCGTGTGGATGTGCAGGCGCTTGCCTAGCATGTTGCGCAGGTAGCCGGAGGCCTTGTTCAAGCCTTCGAGGGTCTGCTTGACTTCTTCCTTGCTGTCTTTGAGCAGGGTGAAATAAATCTTGGCGTGGGCGTAGTCGGGCGTGAGCTGCACTTCGGTCAGCGTGATCATGCCGACGCGCGGATCTTTCAGCTCGAAGGCGATCAGTTCCGACAGGTCTTTCTGGATCTGGTCGGCGACGCGCAGGCCGCGCTGGGGAATGGTTTTGCTGTGTTTTGCCATGGTGTGCTTTGTAGATTACTGACGATGTTACATCGAAAAGAAAAACGCCATCGGCTGGGCGTGAACCCGGCGGATGGCGCTTTTGAGCCGCGCTGTTGAATTACAGCGTACGAGCCACTTCCGTCACTTCGAACACTTCCAGGACGTCGCCAACCTGGATTTCGTTGTTGTTCTTCAGCGACAGGCCGCACTCGAGGCCGGCGCGCACTTCTTTCGCATCGTCCTTGAAACGCTTGAGCGAGTCGATCTCGCCAGTCCAGATGACGATGTTGTTGCGCAGCAGGCGGACCGACGAGGAACGCTTGACGACGCCATCGGTAACCAGACAGCCGGCGATCGCGCCGACTTTCGAGACCAGGATGACCTGGCGAATCTCGACCTGGCCGGTGATGGTCTCGCGCTTCTCCGGCGCCAGCATGCCCGACAATGCCGTCTTGATCTCGTCGATCGCATCGTAAATGATGCTGTAGTAACGGATGTCGACGCCGTTGGCTTCGGCCAGCTTGCGGCCCTGGGCGTCGGCACGGGCGTTGAAGCCGATGATGACTGCCTTCGATGCCACCGCCAGGTTGACGTCCGACTCGGTGATGCCGCCGACCGCCGCATGGACGACCTGCACGCGCACTTCCGAGGTCGACAGTTTCTGCAGCGAGTTGACCAGCGCTTCCTGCGAACCCTGCACGTCCGTCTTGATGATCAGCGGCAGGTTCTTGACCTCGCCCTCGGCCATCTGTTCGAACATGTTTTCCAGCTTCGCCGCCTGCTGCTTGGCCAGCTTCACGTCGCGGAACTTACCTTGACGGAACAGACCGATTTCACGCGCCTTGCGCTCGTCGGCCATGACCATGACTTCTTCACCGGCAACCGGCACTTCGGTCAGGCCCTGGATCTCGACCGGGATCGATGGACCGGCTTCGGAGATCGCCTTGCCGTTTTCGTCGAGCATTGCACGAACACGACCGTAGGCCGAACCCGCCAGCACCACGTCGCCGCGGCGCAGGGTACCCGATTGCACCAGGATCGTCGCGACCGGGCCACGGCCCTTGTCCAGACGGGCCTCGACCACCAGGCCACGGGCGGGCGAACCGACCGGTGCTTTCAGTTCCAGCACCTCGGCCTGCAGCAGCACTTGCTCGAGCAGGTCCTCGATACCGGTACCGATCTTGGCGGACACCGGCACGAATGGCGAATCGCCACCGTATTCTTCCGGCACCACGCCTTCGGCGACCAGTTCCTGCGTCACGCGGTCGGTGTTCGCACCCGGCTTGTCGATCTTGTTGATCGCGACCACCAGCGGCACGCCGGCAGCTTTTGCGTGAGCAATTGCTTCCTTCGTTTGCGGCATCACGCCGTCGTCCGCGGCAACGACCAGGATGACGATGTCGGTCGCCTTGGCACCACGGGCACGCATCGCGGTGAACGCCTCGTGACCCGGGGTGTCGAGGAAGGTGATCATGCCGCGTGGGGTATCCACGTGGTAAGCACCGATGTGCTGGGTAATGCCGCCGGCTTCGCCCGCGGCAACCTTGGCGCGGCGGATGTAATCGAGCAGCGAGGTCTTGCCGTGGTCGACGTGGCCCATGACGGTCACCACTGGAGCACGCGAGGTCGACTCGAACTCGGCGTGTTCGCCCTGGTCGGCCAGCAGCGCTTCCGGATCGTCCTCGGCGGCGGCGAAGGCTTTATGGCCCATCTCTTCCACCAGGATCATCGCGGTTTCCTGGTCCAGCACCTGGTTAATGGTGCACATCTGGCCCAGCTTCATCAGTTGCTTGATGACTTCCGACGCTTTCACCGACATCTTGTGGGCCAGTTCTGCCACGGTGATCGTTTCAGGAACGTGGACGTCCTTGACGATCGCCTCGGTCGGCGCCTGGAAGTTGGTTTCGCGGTCATCGCTGTGCGAACGGCGTCCGCCACTGCGGCCACCGCTGCGCCAGCCGTCACGGCCACTCGGCGCGCTCGGACCGCCACGGCCTTTCGGACCGCTCGGTGCGCCGCGCTTCTTGGCGTCGTCCGACCAGGTCGACGAGACATTCGCCGATTTGATCGACTTCTTGTCGGCCGGCTTCTTGTCGCCAGGCTTGGCGTCGGACGGCTTCTTGTCGGCAGGCTTGTGCAGCGTGCCGGCAGGTGCGGCCGGCTTGGCCACGACCGGTGCCGGGACTGGCTCAGGGGCCTTGATGACGCGGCGTGGCTGCGCCATCATCAGTTTGATCTGGGCGACTTCGTCGGCCACGGCCTTGCGTGCCTTCTCGGTGGCGGCGGCGCGCTCGGCGGCTTGCTTGGCGGCTTCGTCCGCCTTGCGCTTGGCTTCCTCGGCAACCGCCTGCTTGGCTTGCTCGCCGGCAGCCGAATTCGCGGCAGCGGCGGCGGCGGCGTTGCGCTTGGCCAGTTCGGCGGCATCGCGCTTGGCCTGCTCTTCGTCGGCCTTGGCCTGCTCGGCGCGCTCGGACTCGAGCTTGGCCAGGCGTTCCTGCTTTTCACGCAGGTCCGCTTCCTGGCGAGCGACGAGCTCGGCGTGACGGCGCGACTCTTCCTCGCGGCGTGCGATTTCGGCTTCGTCGACCACCGGCGCGGCAGGCGCGGCGGATGGAGCCGGAGCGACGTCGTCACGCTGGACGAAGGTGCGCTTCTTGCGCACTTCGACCTGGATGGTACGCGATTTACCGGACGCGTCGGCCTGCTTGATCTCGCTCGTTTCCTTGCGCGTGACCGTGATCTTTTTCTTCTCGGTCGCATCCGCCGCGCCGTGGGTACGGCGCAGGTGATTCAGCAGCTTGTCCTTATCATCCTTTGACAAGGGATCTGACGTCGAACTTTTATCGACGCCGGCAGAACGCAGCTGCGTCAGCAGCAAATCTGCAGGCATCTTCAGTTCGGTGGCAAATTGGGCTACGTTGTTACTCGCCATTCAGTCCTCTTTTCTATGTGTCGCGGAGATGATAAAGATTTGCAAATTATGCCTTGGCCGTTTCTGCCAAGCTCCAGGCTTTCGCCTGCAGCGCTTTGGCGCGGTCATCATATTTACTGTCGACCAGCTTCATCTCATCGTCGGTCACATCATTAAATTCGTTCTTGATCAGTTCACGGGCGCGCTCGGACGGCAATGCCAGGATGGCACCGAATTCGTCGTAAGCGAGTCCTGCAAATGCTTCAACCGTCTTGATGCCGGCAAGACCTAACTTGCCTGCGGTCGTACGGTCCATGCTTTCCAGGTTGACCAGTTGCTCTTCCATGCCTTCCAGGCCCTCTTCCGAAGCAATCGCTTCGGTCACCAGGGCATCCCGGGCACGGGTACGCAGTTCGTTGACGGTTTCTTCGTCGAACGATTCGATTTCCAGCATTTCCGAAATCGGCACATAGGCGATTTCTTCGAGGCTCGAGAAACCTTCCTCGACGAGGATATCGGCCACTTCCTGATCGACGTCCAGCTTTTCCATGAACAGCGACCGGATCGACGCTGTTTCCTGGGCCACCTTGTTGGCCGATTCCTCGGCCGTCATGATGTTGATTTTCCAGCCGGTCAGTTCCGAGGCCAGGCGCACGTTCTGGCCGGAGCGGCCGATCGCGATTGCCAGGTTCTCTTCGTCGACGACGACGTCCATCGCATGCTTTTCTTCGTCGACCATGATCGACGAGACGTTCGCCGGCGCCAGGGCGCCAATGACGAACTGGGCCGGATCGTCCGACCACAAAACGATGTCGACGCGCTCGCCGCCCAACTCGCCGGTCACGGCCTGCACGCGCGAACCGCGCATGCCGACACAGGTACCGATCGGGTCGATGCGCTTGTCCGAGGTGAAGACAGCGATCTTGGCCCGCACGCCAGCGTCGCGGGCAGCCGATTTAATATCGAGCAGGCCTTGTTCGATTTCCGGCACTTCCAGTTCGAACAGCTTCATGATGAATTCCGGCGCGGTGCGCGACAGGATCACCTGTGGGCCGCGCATGTTGCGGTCCACGCGCAGGATGTAGGCACGGACGCGGTCGCCGATACGCAGGTTCTCTTTCGGGATCATCTGGTCACGCGGCAGGCGCGCTTCGATCTTGCCCGATTCCACGATCGCGTCGCCGCGTTCCATGCGCTTGATCGTGCCGGTCACCAGCGAATCGCCACGCTCGAGGAAGTCTTGCAGAATCTGCTCGCGCTCGGCGTCACGCACGCGCTGCAGGACGACTTGCTTGGTGTCCTGGGCGAAGCGGCGGCCGAAGTCGACCGATTCCACCGGCTCTTCGATGTATTCGTCGACTTCGATGTCGGCGATTTGTTCTTGTGCTTCGAAATGCAGGATTTCCTGGTCCGGCAGTTGCATGCCGGCTTCGTTGGGCACCACGTGCCAACGGCGGAAGGTTTCGAATTCGCCCGTGTCGCGGTCGATGTTCACGCGAATGTCGACCTCGCCTTCATAGCGTTTCTTGGTGGCCTGGGCCAGGGCGAACTCGAGCGCCCCGAACACCACTTCCTTATCGACATTTTTTTCGCGCGCAAGCGCATCAACCAATAACAAAATTTCGCGACTCATGCTTTGCGACTCCTAAAATCCACCTGCGGCACCAAACGTGCCTTGTCCAATTCGGCCAGCGTAAATTCCAACAACGCCAGCCCATCTTTGCCTTCAAATTCAAGACCGATCTTGTCGCCTTCCGGCGCGACCAGGATGCCCGTGAAGGTCTTCCGGTTCGCGGCGCCCGGCATGGCGACATGCAGCTTCACCGTGCATTCATGGCCGGCGAAGCGCTCGAAATCGGCCAGGGTGCGCACCGGGCGGTCGAGCCCGGGCGACGAAATTTCGAGACGTTCGTAATCGACGTTCTCCACCGTCAGTACGTGCGACAACTGGCGACTCACCATTGCGCAGTCCTCGACGGAAATCAGGCCCTTCTCTTCCGCGACGGCAGCCGGGAAATCGATAAACACGCGCAGCACCCCGCGCTCGCCGCGTTCCACATCAACGAGGTCATAGCCGAGGCCACCGACTGTCTTGGCGATCAAATCAAACTGCTGCACGACACTTCTCCAAGGGCTTTAAAGCGTTTTACCAAAAAAAAAATGGGCATCTGCCCATCTTTTTGAATTCACAACCCAACCAGATGTAAGCACTTGCACCAAATTAATACTGGGAAGAACTTCGGATTAGGACGCAAATTATAACGTATTCGAGGGCACGCTGCAATCGACATACCATTTTATGAGCATACGAACAACGGCTGCGCACGATATTAAAGCAGAAATCGAACGCAGCCGGTACACCGGGCCATGCCAGGGCCGCCGACATCGCACGGCGATGCCGGCACCGTTGCTAGCCGCGGCGGCCGCGACGCGGCAAACCTGGCTCGGTTCCGCGCGAACCCTGGTTGCCGCGACGGGCGCCACCGGCGTTGCCGAAGCCGAAGGTGGTCTGCAGCGGATCGGGCTGGCGCGGACGGCCGCTTGCACCGCCACCGCCCGGACGCCCGGACGCGGCGCCGCCGAAGCCGCCGGCGTTGCCGCCCCGGCCCTTGCCGCCGCCACCGGCCGCGCCGCGGCCCGCGGGCGCGGCACCGCCACGCGGCGGGGCACCGACGCGCGCCACCGGCGGGCCGAACGGATCGACATTGCGGTTGGCGTCGGCGCGGTCGATCCGGTTGCCGTCGGAACGGCGCGGATCGACCGGCTGGCCACCCTTGCCCCTGCCTTTGGCGCCGTCGCCCGCGCCGCTCTTCTTCTCGATACCGAAGGCCGACATGAAGCTGCGCACGTCGTTCTCTTCCAGCTCTTCCCAACGGCCGCGCTTGAGTCCCGAAGGCAGGGTCATCGCGCCGTAGCGGGTACGGATCAGGCGCGAGACGGTCAGGCCGACCGCCTCGAACATGCGGCGCACTTCGCGGTTACGGCCTTCGCCGATCACCACGCGGTACCACTTGTTGATGCCTTCGCCGCCGCCGTCGGCGATCTTCGTGAAGTTCGCCAGGCCGTCTTCCAGCTCGACGCCGGCCAGCAGTTTCTGGCGCATGCCTTCTTCGAGTTCGCCCAGCGTACGCACGGCGTATTCGCGGTCGATGTTGTAACGCGGGTGCATCAGGCGGTTGGCCAGGTCACCCGAGGTCGTGAACAGCAGCAGGCCTTCGGTGTTGAAGTCGAGGCGGCCCACGGCCAGCCACTTGCCGGTCTTCATGGTCGGCAGGCGGTCGAACACCGATGGACGGCCTTCCGGATCGTCGTGACTGACGATTTCGCCGGCCGGCTTGTGGTACACCAGCACGCGCGGCGGCTTGCTGGTGTTCACGCGGCGCTGGATCAGCTTGCCGTTGATGCGCACGGCATCGGTCGGCAGGATGCGCTGGCCGATGTGGGCCGGCTCGCCGTTCACCGACACGCGGCCGGCGACGATCAGGTCTTCCATGTCGCGGCGCGAGCCGAGACCGGCTTCGGCCAGCACCTTGTGCAGCTTCGGCGCGTCGTCGTCCGAGGTCAGGTCGCGGCGCACCACTTTCGATTGCTGGCCACGGCCGCCTTCGTTGGCGTCGAACGCGTCCGAGGTGACGAAGGAAAACACGGCGTCGGCGTCGCTCGGCTTGGCGCCGGGTTTGCCCTTGGCGTTCTGCTTGCCGCCCTGGCCACGGCCGTTCGGCTGAGGGGCGCCCGACTGGGCGCCCGCCTGCGCATTGCGCGGCGCGCCCTTGGCGTTCTTGCCCTTGCCCTGCTGGCGCGGCTCGCGGCGTGCTTCGCCTGCGACCGGCTCGCCCGCGGCCTGTGGCGCCTCGCCCGCCTGGACTTCCGGCGCGGCATCGGATGGCGCCGCCGGCGCCGCTGCCGGACGCAGTGCTTCGCGTACGGCGCGCTGTTCGCGCATCTGGCGCGGACCGCGTGGTTTGCGCTGGCCCGGGTCCCGGCGCTGCGCGTCAGGCGCGGCCTCACCCTCGGCCGATGCCGCCACCGGCTGCGGCGCGGCATCCTGCACGGGCGCCTGGGCCTGGGCTTCGGCCAGCTTGGCGCGGGCCGAGCCGCGCGGCTTGCGCACGGACACGCGCGCCGGCGCGAAATCGTCGGCCGGGGCGGCGGCGGGTGGCACGGCGGCTTCGGCGGCGACCGCGGCAGGTGCGCCGGCGTCGGCGGCGGCCTTGGTGCGGCGCTTCGGCTTGTCGGCGGCCGGCGCGGCTGCGGCCGGTGCGGCGTCGCCCGCGGGGGCGGCGGCGGCTTTGGTGCGGCGCTTCGGCTTGGCGGCCGCGTCCTGGCCCGGTTCGGCAGGCGTGGTATCGGTGTCAGTAGGATTCATCGTTCGTTTCGTTGTTGTTGACCCTGTCCACGCCGTAGGCCGGTTGCGGGTCGTGTATCGGGACTTCAACGGGTGAAGTAACTTGTTCGTCGGCGGCGGCCGCTGGCGGCTCCACCTTGTCAAAATTCTGCTGCAGCGCCGCTTCCAGCGCTTCGAGGCTGCGCCCGTCCTGGGCGTCGGCAATACTATCTAGCGGAGGCAATTGCCCCAGCGATGCCAGGCCGAGATCGTCGAGGAATTGCCTCGTCGTCCCCAGCAAGGCCGGCCGCCCCACCACCTCGCGGTGGCCGACGACGTCGATCCAGCCGCGGTCTTCCAGCATCTTGATCGTCTGCGAGTTCACCGCGACGCCGCGGATTTCCTCGATGTCGCCGCGCGTGACCGGCTGGCGATAGGCGATGATCGCCAGCGTCTCGAGCGTGGCCCGCGAATACCTGGGCGGCTTTTCAGGCGTGATGCGGTCGAGATAGGGCTTCATCTCGGGGCGGCTCTGGAAGCGCCAGCCCGAAGCCAGGCTGACGATCTCGATGCCGCGGTCTTTCCAGTCGTGGCGCAATTCTTCGAGCAAGAGCTTGATGGTATCGAGCCCGACAGCAATGCCGAGGGGCCGCCCATGCGCATCGACCTCGGCAAACAGCTTCTTCATGCCGTGCAGCGACATCGGCTCGCGCGCACACAGCAAGGCGGTCTCGAGAACCCGCTTGGCCTCATCAGTCTTCATTCTCGATATCGTCGGCTCACGCCAGGAAAACCATCAAACAAATAAGCGCCCGGCGAATCACAGGCTGGCCGGAAACGGCGCAGCGCAGGCCTTTGCCAACGCGGTTCGCAATACTGCTCGCGCAGTGATACTTTTTAAACAGGAATCAGGGGCCCGCGCTTGGACGCGGCGGGCGGAATAACGGTGGCGGGACAGGACCCGGCCACAGGGTTGTTCGGGCGCCAACCGCACAACCTACAGATGATTATTCAGCGAAACGCGGATCTGGCATGCGGCTTTTGGTAAGCGCACCATGGCAAGAATCGACGTCGTTTCTTTCAACTGCGGGTCATTGTAACCGATAAAAGCGCGGCGCGGCCACTTGCGCAAGGGGCGCGCGGCCGCTGTTGGCGTCAAGCCGACAGTTTTTCGGCCAAAACGGCCGACACGCCAAGGAAGGCCGGATACTCGGCAGTGATCACGTAAGTGGGCACCTGGGCCAGGTAGGAAGCGAACCGGCCCTTCTGTTCGAAGCGGCTGCGGAAGGGTGACGCGGCGAAACGCTCGCCCAGGCGCGGCACGATGCCGCCGCCGATATACACGCCGCCCTGGGCACCGAGGGTCACGGCCAGGTTACCGGCCACGCAGCCGAGCATGCCGCAGAAGACGTCGAGCACCTGGTTCGACAAGGCGCACTCCCCGGCCAGCGCGCGGCGCGAGATTTCCGGAGCGCTCAGGGCGGCGACCGGCTGGCCCTGGATATGGGCCAGTGCGCGGTAGATCAGTTCGACGCCGGCGCCCGACAGGAAGCGCTCGGCCGAGACGTGCTCGAATTCGCGCCAGGCAAATTGCAGGATCGCCACTTCGAGTTCATTGGCCGGCGAAAAGCCGACGTGCCCGCCTTCGCTGTTGAGCGCGATCCAGTTGCCGCCGGCCGGGATCAAGCCGGAGACACCGAGACCGGTGCCGGCGCCGAGCAGGCCGAGCGGCGCAGCGGCGCGCGCGCTGCCGCCGCCGACCTGGAACTTGTCGGAATCGGCCAGATGAGGCAAGGAGCGCGCCAGCGCGTAGAAGTCGTTTACTACCAGCAGCGTCTCCAGGCCAACTTCCCGGCGCACCGCTTCGATCGAGAATTGCCAGTGGTGGTTCGTCATGCGGATCTGGTCGCCGTCGACCGGATTGGCGATCGCCACCGCCGCATGGCGCACCGGCCCCAGGGCCGCGACCGCCGGCAAGGCCAGGTAGGTGCGCATGGCATCGGCAAACGTCGCATGGTCGCCACAGGCAAGCACATGCACCGCCTCGAAACGTCCCGGCGCCAGTTCGAGCGCGAAACGCGCATTGGTGCCGCCGACATCGGCCAGGAGGCGGGCACTATCGAATGAAGGGAGGACTGAAGGCGAGGCAGGCAGAGAAGCGGTCATTGCGGGACAGAAGGCTGGGGATGCCCAAGCTTACTGGATTTCTTTGCGGAGTTACAAGAAGATTTTGTAGTTTAGGTACAAGGGTGCGGTAGCGACACCCGGCCCGTATCCGATCCCGCAGAGTAGTACGACTACGTGGCCATGGTCAACCGTGGTGCAGGGACGCGCCCGTCTCGGCTCCCGGCGCATGGTGCGCATGCCATGCGTCGAGTCCGCCATGCAGGGGCCGGGCGCGGTGAAAGCCGTTGGCCAGGAACTGTTTCGCGACCTGGGCCGCCGTCACGTCGTTCGGGCAGGAACAATACACGACGATATGCCGGTCCTTGTCGAGACTGGCCATCAGCTGGCCGGGCTCGCACTCGTTGTAGAGCAGCGCGCCGGGAATGGCCGCTTCGAGCTGCTGGGCGGTGAGGCTGCGCGCATCGATGATCAGCGGATCGACTCCCTCGTCCATCAGCGCCTTGAGTTCGCCGATGGCGATGCGCGGCACGGCCAGCGTGGCCCGGTGGCGCCGCCGCTCCACATATTTATAGCCGACGAACAGCGCCAGCAGGCCGCCCAGCACCATCAAGGCGGCGCCGCCCATGGTTTCCAGCGCCAGCAGCACGCGGTCGACGCTGTCGTGGAAGATGGCGCCGACCGCCAGCCCGGTCCCGCCCCAGAGCAGCGCGCCGCTGGCGGAAAAACCGAGGAAGGCGCGTGCCGGCGTGCCGAGGGCACCCGACATCGGCGCGGCGATCGTATTGAAGCCGGGGACGAATTTCGACACCAGCAGCGACTTCGGGCCGTAGCGGCGGAAGCGGTCCTCGGTCTGGTTGACGCAGGAATCGGGCGACAGCGAAATACGGCACAGCAGGCGCAGCACGCGCTTGCCGTAGTAGCGCCCGGCGCTGAACCAGAAATAATCGCAGATCAGGCAGGCCAGCAAGACCGCCAGCAAGGAAAACTGCCAGCTGGCGCCGCCATCGACCGCCATCGCACCGGCCAGCACCAGCACGGGAAAGGCGGGAATGGGCAAGCCGAACTGCTCCAGCAGCACGGTGCCGAAGACGAGTGCGACACCGTAGTTCTGGATCAGGAGCGAGAGTTGGGACATCCGGTCATGGTAGCCGAATTTGGCTTGCCAGGCTGGCAGCAGTCAGGCCAGGTGCGGAATCGCCGCCAGCAGGGACTGGGTATAAGGATGCTGGGGATTGCCGTACAGCGTGTCGGAATCGGCCATTTCGACCACGCGGCCGTGGTGCATCACCATCACCCGGTCGGCGATATAGCGCACCACCGACAAGTCGTGCGAGATGAAGATATACGACAGCTTGTACTCGTCCTGCAGGTCTTGCAGCAGGTTCAGCACCTGCGCCTGCACCGACACATCGAGCGCCGAGACCGATTCGTCGCAGACGAGGATTTCCGGCTTCATCGTCAGGCAACGGGCAATCGCGATGCGCTGGCGCTGGCCGCCGGAAAACTCGTGCGGGTAGCGGTGAAACGCCTGGGACGGCAGGCCGACCCGTTCCAGCAGCGTATGCACTGTTTTGGTGCGTTCGCGGTCATCCTGGCCGATGCCGTGGATACGCATCGGTTCCAGTAGGATCTGGCCAACCGTAAAACGCGGATTCAATGAGGCATACGGATTCTGGAAAATGATCTGGATGCGCCGTTTATAGGCCGCGTATTCCTTGTCCGGCATCGCGAACAGGTCGCGTCCGTCGAACCAGGCGCTGCCGCCGGTGGCGCGGTGCAAGCGCAGCAGGGTCAGGCCGACCGTGGTCTTGCCCGACCCCGATTCGCCGACCACGCCCAGGGTTTTTCCGCGCGGGAGGGTGAACGACACATCCTGGACGGCATGGAATGCGCGCTTGCCGAACAGGCCTTCGCGCAGGGTAAAACTCTTGGCCAGGTTGTTCACCACCAGCACGTTCTCGTCGTCCGCCGCATAGCCGCGCGCGCGCTGCGGCAGCGCGGCCAGCGGGTCGCTGCGCCCACTCAGGAAGTCGTCGATCACCGGCAGCCGTACCGGGCGGCTGTCGAGCGTGGGGCGGCAATGCAGCAAGGCGCGCGTATAGGCGTCCTTGGGCGCGCCGAACACCTGGGCGGCGCTGCCCTCCTCGCGCACTTCGCCATGGCGCATCACGATCACGCGGTCGGCGATTTCTCCGACCAGGCCCAGGTCGTGGGTGATGAACAGGACCGACATCCGGTGTTTCTTTTGCAGGGCCGCGATCAGTTCCATGATCTGTTTCTGGATCGTCACGTCGAGCGCCGTGGTCGGCTCGTCGGCGATCAGCAGCTTCGGCTCGCAGGCGATCGCCATCGCGATCATGACGCGTTGCTGCTGCCCGCCCGACATCTGGTTCGGATAGGCGTCGATCTTGTTGGCCGGATCGGGAATGCCGACCTCGTCCAGCAGTGCCAGGGCACGGGCACGGGCCTGGCGCTTGTTCATGCCCATGTGCTGGCGCAGCACTTCGCCGATCTGGAACCCGACCGTGAACACCGGATTGAGCGAGGACATCGGCTCCTGGAAAATCATGGCGATGTCCTTGCCGCACAGCTTGCGGCGCTCGGACAGGGGCAGCCGCAACAGCTCGCGCCCCTCGAAATGCACGCGCGAGCCGGGATCGACGATGGTCGTCTCCACCGGCAGCAAGCCCATCACGGCCAGCGAACTGACCGACTTGCCGCTGCCCGATTCGCCGACCAGGGCGACGGTGGCATCGTAGGGCACGTCGAAGGAAATCCCCTTGATCGCTTCGACCGTGGTCTTCTTGTCGACGCGAAAGGCAATACGCAGGTCGCGCACTTGCAGGAGCATGTTGTCTTGAATGGTCATGCCCGCCTCACTTGAGTTTCGGATCGAGCGCATCGCGCAGCGCATCGGTAAACAGCGAAAACGCCGTCACCAGCAGCGCCATCGCGCCGGCCGCCGCCGCCAGTTGCCACCATTTTCCGAGGATCAGTTCATTCTGCGCTTCATTGAGCATGCTGCCCCAGGACACGGTGCCGACCGGCACCCCAAATCCGAGGAAGGACAGGATGACTTCGGCTTTGATAAAACCGACCACCAGGATCGAAAGCTGCACCAGCGCCACGTGCGAGACGTTCGGGAAAATGTGCGAGAACATCTTGCGCCAGTTCGACGCGCCGATGGCGTCGGCCGCCATCACGTATTCGCGCGCCTTGTGCTTGATGTATTCGGCGCGGATCAGGCGATACGGCCCGGTCCAGCCGGTCAATCCGAGGATCAGCACGATCGTCATGACGCCCTTTTGCTGGAGCACGGCGGCCACCGTGAGGATCATCAGGATCGATGGAATCGAGGTGAAAATGCTGTAGAACCAGTTGAACAGGTCGTCCACGACGCCCCCGTAAAAGCCGGACAGGGCGCCGAACAGGGTGCCGAGCGCGACCGCCACAAAGGCCGCCACCAGTCCCACCACGATCGAGGTTTCGCCGCCCTTGATGGTCTTCTTGAGCACGTCGTGGCCCCATTTGTCGGCCCCCAACGGCAGGGTCAGGACCTTGGCGCGCGGCGGATGCGTGGCCCGCACCTGGGCCTTGAGCGCGTCGAGTTCGGCCGCCAGCGGGTCGAACGCGTTCGGCGGGGTCGGCGCCTGCGGGCGCGCCAGCGCGGCGCTCGCGGCGTCGGCCCCCATGAATACCGGCGGCGCGTAATTGACCGCCACCTCCTCTTCCCAGTCGCTCGCGACCAGGCCGCTGGCCGAGAGCAGCAACAGCAACAGGAAGGCGCCGACGACGCCGAGGGCCGCCATCGCGATCCGGTCGGCGCGCAGGCGGCGCCAGGCGAGCGTCCACAGGCCCGGGGATATATCGTGATTCATCGTCGTCCAGGCTTCACTTGAGTTGCACGCGCGGATCGACCGCGCCATACAGCAGGTCGGCCAGCAGGTTGAATACCATCGTCGCGGCCGCCACATACACGGTAATCGCTTTGATCACCGGAAAATCGCTGCGCTCGACGGCCAGGATCACTTCGCGCCCGATGCCGGGAATGCCGAAGAAGCGTTCCAGCAAGAAGGCGCCGATCAGCAAGGCCGGCAGATTCGCCATCACATGGGTGATGATCGGAATCGCCGCATTGCGCAGCACGTGGACCCAGACGATGCGCCGTTCCGGCAAGCCCTTGGCGCGCGCGGTGCGCACATAGTCCTGGTGCACTTCATCGAGGACAAAACTGCGGTACAGGCGCAGGGTCGGGGCGATCGACACCGCCAGCCCGATGATGATGGGCAGCAGCGCATAGCGCAGCAGATTTTCCCCGAGGCTGTTGCCCCAGCCTTGGACCGGGAACAGGCCCAGTTTGTAGGCGAAGAAATACTGGAACACGATGATGTAGACCAGGATCGAGATCGACATGCCGACCGTGCAGGCCACCATCACGGCGCGGTCGGTGAGCGAGCCGCGCACGAAGGCGATCGCCAGCGCCAGCGCGATGCCGAAGAAGGTTTCGAGGATGGTGAGCGGCACCAGCACCGTCAGCGACGGCCCCAGGCGGCCGGCAATGATCTGGGAGACAGGCTCGCCTGTACTCCAGGCGTTGCCGAAATCAAAGGTCGCGATCTGCTTCAGGAAAATCCAGAGCTGCACATAATAGGGCTGGTCGATCCCGAGCTGGGCGCGGATATTCGCGATCGCCGCCTCGTCGGCCATCTTGCCCGCGAGCAGATAGGACGGATCGCCGCCCACCCAGTTAAACAGCAGAAAGACGAGCACGATGACGCCCGCCATCGTCGGCAGCATCTGCCAGAGCCGCCGAAATATGTAAGCCAGCATGGACACTTCCAGGGTCGCCAGCGCGCTGCAACGCGCTCGACCGTATGAAAAACGCTAACGATAACGCAAATCAAGCGCGCTGGGTCATGCCGGAATGTCATGGGGCGATAACCTGGGGGCGCCGCCACGCGTTCATGCGCCCGATGCCCGCCGCGACATAGGCCTTACGCGTCCTCGCGCAAGCGCCGCTGGCGCACCGCCTGCGCCAACCCTTCCAGCACCCCGATACTGGTCTCCCAGTCGATGCAGCCGTCGGTCACCGACTGCCCATAGGCCAGCTCCTTGCCCGGCACCAGGTCCTGGCGCCCGGCCAGCAAATGCGATTCCACCATCACGCCGACGATGCGCTCGTCGCCGCCGGCGATCTGGCGCGCGATGTCGGCGCACACCGGCACCTGGTTTTCCGGGTTCTTGGAACTGTTCGCGTGCGAGGCGTCGATCATCAGGCGCGAGGCCAGGCCGAGGGCGGCGATCTGGCGGCAGGCCTCGTCCACGCTGGGCGCGTCGTAGTTCGGGGTCTTGCCGCCGCGCAGGATGACGTGGCAATCCTCGTTGCCCGCGGTCGAGACGATGGCCGAGTGCCCGCCCTTGGTCACCGACAGGAAGTGGTGCGGCTGCGAGGCCGCCTTGATCGCTTCCACCGCAATCTTGATATTGCCGTCGGTGCCGTTCTTGAAGCCGACCGGGCAGGACAGGCCGGAGGCCAGCTCGCGGTGTACCTGCGACTCGGTGGTGCGGGCGCCGATCGCGCCCCAGCTGATCAGGTCGGCGATGTATTGCGGGCTGATCACGTCGAGGAATTCGGTGCCGGCCGGCAGGCCCATCTCGTTGACGTCGCGCAGCAGTTCGCGCGCGATGCGCAGGCCGTCGTTGATGCGGAAGCTGTTGTCCATGTAGGGGTCGTTGATCATCCCCTTCCAGCCGACCGTCGTGCGCGGTTTCTCGAAATACACCCGCATCACGATCTCGAGTTCGCCGATGAAACGGCGGCGCTGCTCCACCAAACGCCGCGCGTACTCGAGCGCGGCCTTCGGGTCGTGGATCGAGCACGGCCCGATCACCACCATCAGGCGGTCGTCCTGGCCGTGCAGGATGCGGTGCAGGGCCACCCGCGCGGCGGATGCGGTTTCCTCGGCGGCCGGCGTCACCGGAAACTCGCGGATCAGGTGCGAGGGCGGCGTCAGTTCCTTCATTTCGCGGATGCGTAGATCGTCGGTGCGAGGCATGCGGTACTCCTGTGGTCTGCAAATGAAAAAACCGCCATCGCTGGCGGTTTCGTGTCGTTCGGTCCGTGTTCGCTGATGCGTGAACTTGCCCCTACTCCACCGCCTGAAGGCTGGAATGGCTCAACCAAAAATAGCGGGTAAAGAAAGCGGCGTGGCGCATGGGGGATCCGAAAAAGGTTGAAATGACTATAACCCTTGGCTATCGAGATTGGCAAGCGATTTGTCGCACTGCGTCATTTGCCTGACGAATCGCGGTCTTGATGCAAAGCGGTTGCGAGAAACCGACAGCTTTTTGAACGTCCGGATCACCATTGAGAGATATCACACAGCGTGTTGTCCTCAATGCAAAAGTCACGACAAGCCCCGGTCCGGCCAGCACGTCTCTTTGCCTTGGGTCAATTTCCTCAGGCCCAAGATATGAGACAGCGCAAGGGCGCCAAGCGGACAGGGATTCTTACACACCTGGAGTGCTGTCATGATTGAAACCCTGATATCCCGATCCGTGCGCCGTTTGTTCGCAGGCGGCGGTGCCATCGGCCTGGCCTTGTTTGCACCGCCGCAGGCGCTCGCGCAGGAGGCGACCCAGCCGGCCGTGGCGCGCGTCGTCGTCACCGGCAGTAACATCCGCCGCTCCGAAGCCGAAACCGCCTCGTCGGTGCTGACCGTCAACCGCGCCGACATCGAGCGCTCCGGCAAGAGTACCGTCGCCGAACTGCTGCAGACCCTGGCGGTGGACAACCAGGGCTCGGTGCCCACGTCCTTCGGCAACGGCTTCGCCGCCGGCGCCTCGGGCATCTCGCTGCGCGGTCTCGGCACCGCCTCGACCCTGGTCCTGCTCAACGGCCGGCGCATGGCGCCCTACGGCCTGGCCGACGATGGCCAGAAAGTGTTTTCCGACCTGAACGTGATTCCGACCGACGCCGTCGAGCGCGTCGAGATCCTGAAGGACGGCGCCTCGGCCATCTACGGCTCGGACGCGATCGCCGGCGTGGTCAACATCATCCTGCGGCGCGACTTCACGGGCACCACCGTGCGCGGCACCCTCGGCATCACCGAGGAATGGGACGGGGAGGAGCAGAATTTCGCCATCACCCACGGCTTCGGCGACCTCGAGCGCGACGGCTTCAACGGGCTGCTCAATTTCGAGTTCAAGCGCAGCAACGACATCTGGCTGCGCGACCGCTCCGACCGCCGCTACATCGGCCGCATCGACCTGCGCCAGTGGGGCTATTCGGCCCAGCAGGCACTCGGCGGCACCGGCGCCATTACCGGCAACAACGCCTCCGGCAGCGCCATCAACGGCAACGTGCGCAATCCCGTCACCCTCGACTACTTCAACCGCGGCAGCCTCGACCCGGCCAGCGGCTTCACCCAGACCTTCCCCGGCGCGGCCTGCGCCAACTTCACCAGCCATCCGCAGGGCGACCCCGGCGGCGGCTGCCTGATCGATTCGACCCTTTCCTACAACCAGATGCAGCCCGAGCAGGAGAACTACAGCCTGTTCGGACGCGGCACCTGGAAGCTCGCATCGAACATGGAAGCCTACAGCGAGGTCAACCTGTACTCGAGCAAGACCTCCTCGTCGACCACGCCCAATACCGTCAGCGCCAACGTCGGTTTTCCGGGCGGCCCGGTCAGCAATGCCGGCGTCGCATTGGGCGCAACCCATCCCGACAACCCGTATTTCGGCAGCGCCGCGCGCCTGCGCTACCTGGCGGGCGACGTCGGCCCGCGGGTGTCGAACATCGACTCCTTCTTCGTGCGCGCACTGGCCGGCGTCAAGGGCACGCTGGCCGGCTGGGAATACGACACCTCCCTGCTCTTCTCGCGCAGCAATGTGTCGAACGAGCGCTTCGGTTACCTGCAGCGCGACGTCACCTTCGCCATGCTCAACCCCACCCCCGCCAACGTCGCCGCGGCACTGGCCACCAGCCCGGCGTATGCCGCCTTGCCGGCCGGGACATTCTGGCGCATCGGCGAAAATGCCGGCCTGAACGCCCCCGGCGTGTACGCGGCGATCGCGCCGTCCATCTCCAACGACGCCCATACCAAGATCGTCCAGGGCGACCTCAAGGCCACGCGCGAATTCGGCAAGCTGGCCGGCGGCGCCATCGGCGTGGCGGTCGGGGCCGAATGGCGGCGCGAGGAAACCGAACTCCAGCCGACCACCGGCACCGAACGCGGCAACGTGATCGGCCTGGGCTACTCGGCCTACCGCGGCGCGCGCAACGTCTTCGCCCTGTACGGCGAGGCGCTGGCGCCGGTGCTGCCGGGCCTGGAAATCACCGGCGCCATGCGCTGGGACCATTTCACCGACGTGGGCGACTCCTATACCCCGAAGGTCGGCGTCAAATGGCAGCCCTCGCCCCAGCTGGCCCTGCGCGGCACCTTTGCCAGGGGCTTCCGCGCCCCGAGCGCGGCGGAGAACGGCGTCGGCGGCCTGGCGGCCTTCTCCACCGCCGCAGACCCGCTGCGCTGTGCCCTGGGCGTGACCATCGCCTGCGACCCGGCCGCGATCGCCGTGATCACCTCGCCCAATCCGGCGCTGTCGCCGGAACGCTCGAAGAGCTTCAACTTCGGCATCATCTGGGACCCGCTGCCGCGCACCAGCATCTCGGTCGACTTCTGGCAGATCAAGCGCAAGAACGAGATCAACCAGGAACTGACCGACACCGCCATCGCCAACGGCCAGGTGGCGCGCGACCCGAGCACGGCCGAGGCGGGCATTCCGGGCGACCCGGGCGCGATCACGGCGGTGCTGGCGAACTACGTCAACTCGGCCTCGACCAAGGTGCGCGGGATCGACCTCGACGCCCGCTACACGCTGCGCCTGCCTGAGGGCTGGGGCAATCTCCTGCTCGACGGCAAATGGACCTTCCTCGACAAATGGCTGCGCACCGAACGCGACGGCAGCGAACGCGACTTCGCCGGTACCCACGGCAATTGCGACGTCACCAACTGCATCGGCACGCCGGACCACCGCGTCAACCTGCGCGCCGCCTGGGACCGCGGCGACTGGCGCGTGTCCCTGAACGCCAACTACCGCGGCAAGATCGACAACGTGCTGTTCAAGGGCGATCCGGATGGCTGCGCCAGCAGCTTCGCCAATGGCCAGGATGCGCCGAGCGGTTGCGAACTGGCCTCGTTCACGACCTTCGACCTGGTCATGCGCTGGAAGCCGCGGCCCGGCTGGGAAGTGTTCGGCACGATCGAGAACCTGTTCGACAAGGTCGCCCCGCTCGATCCCCTGACCTATGGCGCCCAGGCCTATAACCCGCTCGACTACGCGGGCGCGGTCGGGCGCACCTTCAGTGTGGGAGCGCGCTACACGTTCTGACGGGAGACAGCCACGTCCGGAAAAAAACAGCCGGACGTGGCCGGCATGAACAACCCTAATCCAGGAGCCGGAAATGAATGAAACCCTGTTGTCCCGTTCCCTGCGCCGCCTGTTAGGCGGCGCCATCGCGAGCCTGGGCCTGCTGGCCTGCCAGATCGCCGCCGCGCAGGACAGCGGCGGCCAGCCGATGCAGCGGGTCGAGGTGACCGGCTCGTCGATCAAGCGGCTGGCGGCGGAAAGCTCGCTGCCGATCACCACCATCCGCGCCGCCGACTTCGCCAAGCAGGGCTTGACCACGGCCCAGGATGTCCTCAACACGATTCCCATGAACCAGACCTCGACGGTCAGTTCGTCGGCGGTCGGCGCCGGCACCGGCGGGCGCTCGAGCGCCGACCTGCGCGGCCTGGGCGGCGACAAGACCCTGGTGCTGCTCAATGGCCGGCGCCTGGCGAACCACCCTTATTTCGCCGACACGGTCGACCTGAACATCATCCCCATCGCCGCCCTCGAGCGGGTCGAGGTGCTGCGCGACGGCGCCTCGGCCATCTACGGTACCGACGCCATCGGCGGCGTCATCAACTTCATCACAAAGCGTTCGGTGAAGGGCAATGCCCTCACGGTCGAGGGCTACGAGCCGCTGCGGCGCGGCGGCGGCAGCGAGCAACGGATCAACCTGTCGGGCGGCTGGGGCGATCTTTCCGGCGACGGCTACAGCATGTTCGGCGTGCTCGACTACCACCAGCAAAGCGCGCTGCGCTCGACCGACCGCAGTTTTTCGCGCACCGGCGTGCGCCCGGAGCGCGGCATGAACGAGATCAGCCGCACCACCTTCCCCGCCAACTTCTTCTCAAGCAACGGCATCGCCGGCAATCCGTATGTCGCCAGCGGCTGCCGTCCGCCCGATACCTTGCCGGCGACCGACGAGCCGGTCTGCGAATTCGACTACACCCAGTATGTCGACAACATTCCCAAGACGCGCCAGTACAGCGCCATGGCCAAGTTCAACCGGCAGTTGACGCCGGACCACCTGGCCAGCCTCGAATTCGTGTTCGGGCGCAGCACCACCGAATCGCGCGTGGCCCCGCCGCCGCTGTCGAACATCGGCCTCACCATGACCGCGGCCAGCCCCTATTATCCGGGCGCGGGCAGCGTGCCGGCCTTTCCCGGCCTCACCGGCGAAAACCTCGACATCAGCTGGCGCCCGACTGAAACCGGAGGCCGCATCAACATGGACAGCAGCAGCACAGTGCGCCTGCTGGCCAGCCTGGAAGGCAATGTCGCGCTCTGGGATTACAACGCGGGGATCTCGCATTCGCTGGGGCGGGCGCGCAGCATCTTCGACGGCGGCTATGTGATCGACCAGCGCATCATCGACGGCGTCGGCGCCGGCATCCTGAACCCCTTCGGACCGCAAAGCGCGGCCGGCGCCGACTACCTGCAGAACTCCCTGCTGCTGGGCGAATACCTGCATGCCCGCATCAACAGCAGTGCCGTCGATGCGCGCGCCAGCCGCGAGCTGATGGCGCTGCCGGGCGGCGCGCTCGGCTTTGCCATCGGCGCCGAATTCCGGCGTGACCGCGCCAAGTACTTCGTCAACCGGGCACTGGCCTCGCAGGCGTCGAGCTCGGGCTCGGCCGACGCCCAGGACCAGTCCGGCCAGCGCAGCATCGCCGCCCTGTTCAGCGAACTCAATGTCCCCGTCATCAAGGACCTGGAACTCAATGTCGCGGCCCGCTACGACCATTACAGCGATGTCGGCGGCAGCTTCAACCCGAAGGTGGCGCTGCGCTACCAGCCGGTCAAGCAGCTGCTGATCCGCAGTTCGTTCAACAAGGGCTTCCGCGCGCCGACCCTGTTCGACCTGTTCGGCCCGCAAACGACGACCAACAGTTCCGACACCTACAACGACCCCGTACTGTGCCCGGGCGGCACGCCGATCCCGGGCGCCAACCCGAACATCGTCTGCGAACAACAGCAGAACATCCGCGGCGGCGGCAATCCCAACCTGCAGCCGGAGCGCTCGCGCACCTGGAGCGCGGGCCTCGTGTTCGAGCCCATGCCCGCGCTGACCGTGTCCGCCGACTACTGGAACATCAAGCTGAAAGACCAGATCAGCGCCCTGGCCGAGCAGACCATCTTCGCCGACTTCGCGAAATACCGCGACCTGTTCGTCTACGACGCCGCCGGCACGCGCCTGAACTATGTGCTCGACATCACCAGTAACCTGGGCGAAGTGCACACCCGCGGGCTCGACCTGTCGCTGCTGTACCGCTTGCCGCGCAACCCCTTCGGCAACGTCAGCCTGTCCATCGACGGCACCTATGTCAACAAATACGATTACCAGAACGAGCGCGGCGGCCCGTTCACCGAAAACGCCGGGCGCTACGCCGACGCCACGCCGGTCTTCCGCTGGCGCCACAACCTGCTGCTGACCCTGGTGAAAGGCGACTACACCTTCAACCTCGCGAACCGCTATATGTCGCATTACGTCGACCAGAACACGGCCGTCGCGGCCGAGTTCGCCAACAATGTCGGGCATTACTCGACCTGGTCGCTGTCGACGACCTTCACCGGCAACAAGCAGTTCGAGCTGACGGCCGGCATCAAGAACCTGTTCGACGAAGAGCCGCCCTTCACCAACCAGGTTACCAACTTCCAGTTGGGCTACGACGCCCGTTATGCCGATCCGTTGGGGAGGACCGTGTATGCACGGCTGACCTACAAGTTCTAGCGGGGCGAACGTTCTCGGCGAGCTCCAGCGCCCGCCCCAGACAGTGCCGGCCAAATGGCCGGGACGAAAAAAAACCCGGGAACCGAACCCGGGTTTTTCTTGTCGCCGACTCGGCTCAAGCCGTACCGCCGACCGTCACGCCATCGATGCGCAGCGTCGGCTGGCCGACGCCGACCGGTACGCTCTGGCCTTCCTTGCCGCACACGCCCACGCCCGAGTCGAGCGCCATGTCGGTGCCGATCATCGAGATCCGGTTCATGACTTCAGGACCGTTGCCGATCAGGGTAGCGCCCTTGACCGGGTAGGTGACCTTGCCGTTTTCGATCATGTAGGCTTCGCTGGCCGAGAACACGAACTTGCCGTTCGTGATGTCGACCTGGCCGCCGCCGAAATTGACCGCGTACAGGCCGTTCTTGACCGAGGCCAGGATTTCGGCCGGGTCTTTATCGCCGGCCAGCATGTAGGTATTCGTCATGCGCGGCATCGGCAGGTGGGCGAAGGATTCGCGCCGTGCGTTGCCGGTGATCGGCATCTTCATCAGGCGCGCGTTCATCGTGTCCTGGATATAGCCCTTCAGGATGCCGTCTTCGATCAGCGTCGTGCACTGGGTCGGGTTGCCCTCGTCGTCCATGTTGAGCGAACCGCGGCGGTCCTTCAGGGTGCCGTCGTCGACCACGGTGACGCCCTTGGCCGCGACGCGCTGGCCGATCATGCCGGCATACGACGACGAACCTTTCCGGTTGAAGTCGCCTTCCAGGCCGTGGCCGACGGCTTCGTGCAGCAGCACGCCGGGCCAGCCCGGTCCGAGCACGATCGTCATCGGCCCCGCCGGCGCCGGCCGCGCTTCGAGGTTGACCAGCGCGGCCTTGACGGCCTCGCCGGCATAGCGCTCGAGGATGGCGTCGTCGAAATAGCCATAATCGAAGCGCCCGCCGCCGCCCGAGGAACCGGTCTCGCGCCGGCCGTTCTGCTCGGCGATCACGGTGACCGAGACGCGCACCAGCGGACGGATGTCGGCGGCGATGACGCCGTCGCTGCGCACCACCAGCACCACGTCGTATTCGCCGGCCAGGCCGGCCATGACTTGCACCACGCGCGGATCCTTGGCGCGCGCCATTTTTTCGACGCGTTCGAGCAGGCGCACCTTGGCGGTGGCGTCCAGCGAGGCGAGCGGGTCGCGCGGCAGGTAGAGCGAGCGCCCGCCGGTCGGCAGGGTGGCGCTGGCCACCTTGACGCGGCCGGCGCCGACGCGCGCGATGGTGCGCGTGGCCGCTGCCGCGTCGAGCAGCGCGGATTCGGAGATTTCGTCGGAATAGGCAAAGGCCGTCTTCTCACCCGAGATGGCGCGCACGCCCACGCCCTGGTCGATCGAGAAGCTGCCGGTCTTGACGATGCCCTCTTCCAGGCTCCAGCCCTCGCTCTTGGTGAACTGGAAGTACAGGTCGGCATAGTCGACCTTGTGGGTGAACATCGTGCCCAGCGTGCGCAGCAACTTGCCTTCGTCCAGGCCAAACGGCGTGAGCAGCACATCGCGCGCGACGGCCAGGGAAGAGAGGTTCGGTTCGAATGGGGTCATTTTGCGTGTGTGTCTCGTGTGGATTCGGGCATTGTGCCATATCCGACCGGATTGTACCGGTGCGGACGCGGGCGGTTCAGGAAGGCCGTATCCGCGTGGGCACAGGTGCCCACGCTACATTTTCCGGTGCCGCAGCGCGGGCAGGCTTTCGCGCACCGAAGCGAGAAAGGCCGGATCGAGCTCGCCGCAGACAACGCCCTCTCCTTCGCGCAAGACCGCCTTGACTTCGCCCCAGGGGTCGACCAGCATGCTGTGGCCGAAGGTGCGGCGGCCGTTGGCATGGGTGCCGCCCTGGGCCGCGGCCAGCACATAGCACTGGTTCTCGATGGCGCGCGCGCGCAGCAGCACTTCCCAGTGGGCGCTGCCGGTGGTGTGGGTGAAGGCGGCCGGCACCACGATCAGGGCACATTCGCCCATCGCGCGGTAGAGCTCGGGGAAGCGCAGGTCGTAGCAGACCGACAGGCCGACGCGGCCGAACGGCGCCTCGAAGCTGCTCACTTGTGCGCCCGGCACGATGGTGCGCGCCTCGTCGTAGGATTCGCTGCCCTTGTTGAAGCCGAACAGGTGGATCTTGTCGTAGCGCCCGATCGAGCCGCCTTGCGGGTCGTAGACCAGGGTGGTGTTCTTCACCTTGCCCGATTCGCTCGAGACCAGGGGCAGCGTGCCGCCGATCAGCCAGATGCCGTGTTCGCGCGCCAGCGCCGCCATGCAATCCTGGATCGGGCCGGCGCCCTCGTGTTCCGCCCGGCCCACCTTGTCCGTGTCGCTCATGCCCATGATCGGCCAGTATTCGGGCAGGGTCACAAGCGTGGCGCCGGCGGCGGCGGCTTCGCCGACGAGGCGGCGCGCGGTGGCGAGGTTATGGGCGACCTCGGGGGTGGACACCATCTGGACTGCGGCAACGCGGGTCATGGGATCATTCCTTCGCTTTGGCGGCGGCGACAGGCTGCCGGGGATTGTCGAGTTTGACGATGGTAGGCGATTTCCACGGCCCCGTGATCCGCATCTGGTAGGTCAGTGCCTTCATCACCGGCGCGCGCAGGAACAGCTGCGCCAGGTAGGAGCCGAGGCCGATCACCGGGTTCACCGCCAGGCCATACACCAGCGGCCCCGTGCCGAGGTTAAATTCGGGAATCACGACCACGCGCAGGTCGGTCGATTCGTTGGCGATGTCGGCCGTGCCTTCCATCAGCACGGTGGCGGCCACGCCATGCATCTTGAGGTTGTCGGTCTTCGCCACGCCGCGCGTGATCATGGCGTTGGCAGTGATGCCGTCGAAGGCCAGGCCTTCCGAAAACACGTCATGAAAATCGAGTTTCAGCAGGCGCGGCAGCGCTTGCAGGCTGAGCACGCCGAGCAGCTTGGCCGCGCCCGGATCCTGTTTCAGGAACTGGCCGCCGCCGACGTTCATGTCGATCTGGCCCGACAAGGTCGGGATGTCGAGCGCATACGGCACCCCGCTCCAGGACAGGTCGCCCGACAGTTTGCCCTTGCCACGGCGCAGCGTTTCGGGGAAGCCGAGGCGGTCCAGCAAGCGCCCGGCATCGATGATGTCGAGCGTGAAATTCATGCCCGTATTGCTCTTGCCATCTTTCGCCAGCCAGCGTCCGGTCGCCTTCAGCTGGCCATCGGGATTGGTCAGCGAGAGCCGGTCGATGCGCCATTCCTTGCCCGCCAGCGCCTGCACATTGCTCGCTTGCAGGTCGAGCCGGCCGAACTGCTTGTTGAACAGTTCGAAGCGCTCGGCCACGATGTCGAGCGCGGGGATGGTGGCGCTGGCGCCGCGGTTCGATTCGAGCAGCTCCTTGACTTCGGCCGCCTGCGATTCCGGGATCACCAGCGAGGCCAGGCGCGCCGTGACCTTGCCCACGCCCTGGCCCTGGCCTTCGCTCCAGGTGAGGTAGCCGGTGGCCTGGCGCGAATGAATATTCGCCTGCCAGGCATTGCCGCGGTGCGAGGCGCCGACGACGACCTCGGCGATGCGGCGCTCGTTGATGAAGAGTTCCGAGGCACGCGCCGCGATGGTCGTGGGCACGAAATACTGGGCAAAGCTCGGCCCCGCGGCACCGGGGGCGCCGGTGCTTTCGGCCTCGCCGGCAATCGCGCGCGCCGTGGCCAGCCAGGCGTCGGCATTCAGGGACTTCATGTCGACGTTGATCATCATGCCCTCGTCCGGCTCGGGCGCCGGCAGGTTGACGCCGATGCCGCCCCGCTCCACGACCCAGGCCGCGCGCGGCGCCCTGGTGCGCAGATAGCGCGCGGCCACGGCATTGCCAAGCGACAGGCGCAGCTCGTCGCGCGCGACGCCGTCCGGCGTGGCCGGCGCGCCGCTCAGCACGAAGTGCAGCGGCAGCGCGTCGGCCTCGGCCTTGCGCAGCGGCGCCGGGAAGTCCAGGCCCAGGCCGGCCAGCGTCGAGTCGACCGTGACGGTGAGCTGGTGGTCGCGCACCGCGATCAGGCCGTTGTAGCGGGTGTTGCCCGACAGGCGCGCGGCCAGGCGCGCCACCGCCGGTGCCGGCGCATTGTTGCGCATGCCCTCGGCCGACAAGGTGCCGGCCAGGCGGATCGCGATCGCACCGCCCGGCTGGGTGCCGCCCGACAGCGCCAGCGGTCCGCCCAGGAAATTGGCGGCGATCCCGTTCAGGTTCACGCCATGCTCGGTGAACTCGACCTTGCCTTGCGTGGCCTGCAGCGGCGGCAGGTCGGGGAACAGTTGCACTTCGTTGTCCTGCAGCTGCAAGGCGCCCTGTACCTTGGTCTCATGCAGGTTCGCCAGCGGCATCTGCAGTTTCAGGCCGAGGCGGGCGTTGCCGGTGCCGCGGCTGTCGTCGGTGACATGGCCGATCCAGGCCGGCACCGGACTGGCGGCGACATAGCGCAGGAAGTCCTGCAAGGGGCCGGCGGCGCTGCCGTCGATATCGAGCAGCATCTCGTGCGAACCGAGGTTCGGGATGACCGCCTTCACGTTCGCCAGGCTCAAGCCCTGGCTGCGCAGCGTCTCGCCCACGATCTCCATGCGCGTGCGGTCGAACACGATGCTGCCGTTGATGGCTTCGGCCAGCGGCCACTGCGGCTTGTTGTCCGGCGTGCGGTGGCCCGGCGCGTATTCGAGCACGGCATTGACCAGGCGCCCGGCGACGCGGAACTCGCCGCGCGCGCGCTCGGCCGCGTTATCGGCGCGGAAGGGGAATTCGGCAAGGTTGCCGCGCAGGCGCAGGCGCACATCGTTCAGCGTGCCGCCCTGCAGCGCCGCTTCCAGCCAGTGACGCAAGCCCTCGGGCGTGGCCAGCGGCAGGAAACGTCCGACCTGGGCGATCTGGAAGCCGTCCAGGCTGCCTTCGATGTCGGCCACGCCGGGGCCATGGCCCGCGCCCAGCGGCAACTGGTGGTGACCGGACAGGCTGCCGCGCAGGGCGCCCTGCGCGAATTCGAGCTTGTCCACTTCGACCAGCAATTGTTCCTGCGGCTGATAGGTCCAGCGCGCGCCCAGCGCCAGCGTATCGAAGGGCATGACAGGCTCGGCGAACCAGGCCGGCATACGCAGCGCCAGCTCCTTGGCATCGATGACGATGTTGCCGCCCTTTTCGGTGGCGTCGATGCTGCCCGACAGGTTGTCGAAGCCCGGCAAGGACGGCAGTGCGGGCAGCCCGGCCTGGGCCGCGCGCGCCGCCTGCGGCTGCAGGCTCAGGCCGGCGACCTGGCCCTTGACCCGGTAGCCGGCCAGGTTCGGATACTGGCCATCCCAGGCGGCCGAAAAATCGAGCAGGCGTCCGCGCGGCGCGAAATCGGCCAGGGCGCGCCGCTGGAGCGGCGACAAGGGCAGTTGCGCGGCGAGCTCGGCCAGCGCCGCGAGGTCGACCTGGCGCGCCACGACCGACACCCGCTGCGGCTTGCCGGCCCGCGCCGGCACGAAGGTTTCGGTCAGGGTGGCCGCGGGCAGCACCCGGCCGTCGCTGGTGACGACCGTAAAATTATCCAGGCTGACCGTGTGGCCGTTGGCACCGAAGGTCGGCTTGCCGCCGGATTCGCCCGGCAGCAGGGTTTCGCGCGCCGACAGCCGTCCCGCGACCTGCGCCAGCCTGAGCTGCGGCAAATCGGGTTTCACGCGCGCCGCCACGCCGGCCAGGGCCAGGTCGGCGGTGAAGGCGGCCAGGCGCGCCTGGTCGAGCGTGACCCAGGCGCGCAGCGAGCCGCGGCCCTGGGTCAGGGCGAAGGGATAATCGAGATAGCGTTTCCAGCCGGCCAGGTCGGCTTCGCGCAGGTCGGCGTACAGCTCGCCCTTCCAGCGCGCGATGTCGGACACCCGTTCGCCGAAGCGCGAATGGGTAAAGTGGGCGCGCAGGTCGAAGGGCCGGGCCAGCGCGCGCGGCGGCGTGGCGGTCAAGGCCAGCTTGTGGGTCGTCCAGTGGTTTTGCAGCACCAGGCCCACCTCGCGCAGGCTCAAGAGCGGCGCGCCGCGCCGGGCATCGGTCCAGTCGAGACGGCCTTCGCGGATCAGGATTTCACGCTGGCGGAAAATCCAGTCGCCGCCGCGGCCGCCCTTGTCCTGCTTCGGGTCGATGCGCATGCCGGCGATCTGGATCGCGCCGTCCGGGTCGCGCCGCACGTCCAGCTGGGGCCGGATCAGCTCGAGCGTCTCGAAGCGCGGTTCGGCCGCGAACACGCTCCACCAGGAAAAGGTGGCCGAGACCGAGGGCAGCGCCAGCACCTGGCGTCCGGTCGCGTCGCGCAGGATGACGTCGCCCAGGAACAGCGAGGGGTTCAGGCCGTTCCAGGTGGCGTAGATGCGGGCGATCGCGACCTGGTTGCCCAGCGCTTGGCTGGCGGCGCGCTCGATGTCGCCTTTATATAGATCGATATTCGGGAGGATGGCGTAGCGCAGCGCCAGGAACAGAAGGGCCAGCGCGAAATACACGAGCAGGGCCAGCTTGACGGTGAAGCCGAGCACATGATGCGAAGCCAGGTTGGCATAGCGGTAGGCGGCACGCAACCGCCGCCAGCGCTCGGCCAGCGGCACCGGCGCCGGGGGCGCCTGCGGTTCCGGATGTTGCATCAAGGTGCTAATAAAAGGCTCGCCGTAAATATGATTCTGAAAATGAAGAGCGCTTGCTAGTATTGCGGCGTCTACCTTACCATCGTGCTGACCGGGGCAGCATGGCGGGGCAATTCTACCGCATGCTGCTTGTCGGAACGCTATTTCACCCGTGCCGGACCACCCGATGACCCCTGCTTCGCCCGCCTCCGCTGCCGCCACCGCGTCACGCTTCTACCAACGCTGGATCGCCGCCGCCCCCGGGCGTGAAGAGCGTGTCGAGCAGCTGTCCCGATTATCGCTGGCTTGCCCGGATTTCGGCGCCTTGTTGGCGAGCGAACTGGCGGCCGGCATTCCGCTGCCGCGCGCCATGCGGCGCCTGCGCAATCTCTTGCTGGCGACCCTGATCCGGCGCGAGCTGGAAGGCCTGTCCAGCCTGGATGAAGTCGTCAGCGCCATGACCGGCCTGGCCGACTTCGCCATCCGCACCCACCTGGCCGACCTGATGGCCGAACTGGTCGCGGCGCACGGCATGCCGATCGGCGCCGAATCCGGCCGCCCGCAGGAAATGATGGTGCTGGCGATGGGCAAGCAAGGCGGCGGCGAGCTCAACGTCTCGTCCGACATCGACCTGATCTTCGTCTACCCGGAAGATGGCGAGACCGCCGCCGGCCCCGGCCAGCGCGAGCTGTCGAACCACGAATTCTTCGTGCGCCTGGGGCGGCGCCTGATCGGCGCGCTGTCGGAAGTGATCGAGGATGGCTTTACCTTCCGCGTCGACATGGCGCTGCGCCCGAACGGCAACTCGGGGCCGCTCGCGGCCAGCCTCAACATGGTCGAGGAATACCTGATCGTGCAGGGGCGCGAGTGGGAACGCTATGCCTGGGTCAAGGCGCGCGCCGTGACCGGTCACCCCGAGGACATCGCGGCCCTGGACGCGATCGTGCGTCCCTTCGTGTTCCGGCGTTACCTCGATTTCGGCGTGATCGACGCGATCCGCAACATGCACGCCCAGATCCGGGCCGAAGTGAAGCGCCAGGAACGGCTCCATCCGGACCGCAGCAACAACGTCAAGCTGGGGCGCGGCGGGATCCGCGAAATCGAATTCCTGGCCCAGGTGTTCCAGCTCATTCGCGGCGGGCGCGACCCGGCCCTGCGCGAGCGCTCGACGCGCCAGACCCTGCGCCTGGTGGCCGAGCGCGAACTGATGACGACCGATACCGTCGAGCGGCTGCTGGAGGCCTACAGCTTCCTGCGCAACCTCGAGCACCGCCTGCAATACCTGGAAGACGCGCAGACCCACACCCTGCCGGCGATCGAGGCCGACCGCCTGGTCGTGGCCCGGATGATGGGCCTGCCGGACGTGGCCACGCTCTTCGCCCAGCTGGAAGAGCAGCGCGCCTTCGTGGCCGCCCAGTTCGACGACATGTTCGCCGACAAGAGCGCCCCGCCCGGCGACGAGCGCGCCGAACTCGAAGCGATCGCCGCCGACCCCGAGGCGATCGCCGCCATCGAGGCCCACCTCGGCACCCTCGGCTACGACGATCCGGCCGGCGCCGCGCGCCGCCTGGCCGCGACCTGGGCCGCGCCGCGCCTGCAGAGCCTGCCCGACGCGAGCCGGGTGCGCCTGCTGGCCCTGGTCAACCAGGCCTTGCCGCAGGTGGCGAATGTCGTGGTCGAGGCCGGCGTCGGCAGCCATGGCGCCACGCTCGGGCGCCTGCTCGACTTCCTGGAAGCGATCGCCCGGCGCTCGGCCTACCTGTCGCTGCTCTCGGAATACCCGCACACGCTCGAGCGCGTGATCCGCATGATGCACGCCAGCGGCTGGGCCGCGACCTTTCTTACCCTGCACCCGATCCTGCTCGACGAACTGCTCGACGACCGCGGCGGCGGGATCGACGCGCCCGAGGTCCTGTCCGCCAGCCTCGACGCGCAGCTGGGCGAAGCCATGGGCGACACCGAACGCCAGCTCGACCTCCTGCGCGAGAACCACCACGCCCAGCTGTTCCGGCTGCTGGCGCTCGACCTGGCCGGCGAACTGTCGGTCGAGCGCCTGGCCGACTACTTGTCGGCACTGGCCGACGTGATCGTCGCCGCCACCGTGCGCTGGGCCTGGAAAACCGTCAGCACGCGCCACACCGAGGTGCCGCGCTTCGCCGTCATCGCCTACGGCAAGCTGGGCGGCAAGGAACTGGGCTATGTGTCCGACCTCGACGTCATCTTCCTGTACGACGACGAGGACGACATGGCGCCGTCGAACTACGCCAAACTGGGCCAGCGCTTCATCACCTGGATGACGGCGCATACCCCGGCCGGCATCCTGTTCGACATCGACACCGCGCTGCGCCCGGACGGCGCCAGCGGCATGCTGGTCAGTTCGCTGGCCGCCTTCGAGCGCTACCAGCACAACGCGGCCTGGGTCTGGGAACACCAGGCGCTCACGCGGGCGCGCTTCTGCGCCGGCGACGCCGCCATCGGCGCGCGCTTCGAGGCGATCCGCGAAGCCGTGCTGCGGCGCGACCGCACGGCCCAGGCCGACGAACTGCGCGCCGAGGTGCTCAAAATGCGCCAGCGCATGCACGACGCGACGCCGCACCACAGCGCCCTGTTCGACCTGAAGCAGGACCGCGGCGGCATGATCGACATCGAATTCATCGTCCAGTACCTGGTCTTGCGCCATGCCGCGCAGCACCCGCAACTGACGGCGAATGCCGGCAACATCGCCCTGCTCCACCGCGCCGGCGAGCTGGGCCTGATCGACCCGGCCTCGGCCGGCGCCGTGGCCGATGCCTACCGGGCCATGCGCAAGCTCCAGCACCAGTTGCGCCTGCAAGGCGGCGAAACCCGGGTCGAGGCGGCGCTGGTGGCCGGCCACGCGGGGGCCGTCACCCGGCTCTGGCAGGCGATCTTCGGCGATTAGACGGTATCATGGCGGATTGCGCGGAAATGGCCGCGAACAGGAAAGCAAGCGAACAATGGCAATCAAACTCAAGAACGACAAAGACATCGCGAAGATGCGCGTGGCGGGCCGCATGGCCGCCGAAGTACTGGAAATGATCGGCGAATACGTCGTTCCCGGCGTCTCCACCGAAGAACTCGACCGCCGCTGCAACGAATACATCCGCAAGGTGCAAAAGGCGACCCCGGCCAACGTCGGCTACCACGGCTTTCCGAAAACGCTGTGCACCTCGGTCAACGGCGTGGTCTGCCATGGCATCCCGAGCGAAAAAGACGTGCTCAAGGATGGCGATATCGTCAACATCGACGTGACCGTGATCAAGGAGGGATGGCATGGCGATACCAGCCGCATGTATTACGCCGGCACGCCCAGCCCCGAAGCCAAACGCCTGGTCGATACCACCTTCGAGTGCATGATGGCCGGGATCCGGACGGTGCGCCCCGGTTCGCGCCTGGGCGACGTCGGCCACGCGATCCAGAAGCTGGCCGAAAGCGCCGGCTATTCGGTCGTGCGCGACTACTGCGGCCACGGGATCGGCCGCGTCTACCACGAAGATCCCCAGGTGCTGCACTACGGCCGCGCGAACACCGGCCTGCTGCTCAAGGAAGGCATGACCTTCACCGTCGAACCGATGATCAATGCCGGCGACGACGAGGTCGCCCAGCTCGACGACGGCTGGACCGTCATCACGCGCGACGGTTCCTTGTCCGCCCAGTGGGAGCACATGATCGCCGTCACTGCCCATGGCTACGAAATCCTGACCCCCTGGCCGAAGTAACAATTCACACACTGCGGCCGATGCACCGGCTTGGTGCAGCCCCTCCGCGACACGATGGTCCGCAAGCTACGGCGCTTGTATGTACGCCAGCGGTGGGAATTGACCCGCTCCCTGCCGGCGTCGCCGGAGCCTCCCTGTACATATAAAGTTTTGTAATAAAGACAGCTTTTTGTTGTTTTTTTACAATGTTGTTTGTTAATTCAGCGAATTCAATCGTGCGAAATTGACACAAATAACTATCCCGTGTTTTATGACAAGGCGTCGCCCCTCCTCTGCGGTAGGGAGCGCCCTTTTCATTACATATCGGGAGTTCGAATACTATGAAAGAACGAGTTTTGTCGCGGTCCGTGCGGCTGATTTGCTCGGCTGGTGCCATCGGCGCCACCCTGCTGGCCGTACCAGCCCACGCACAACAGCAGGAACCAGAACAGTCGATGCAGCGCGTCGTCGTGACCGGTTCGGCCATCAAACGCATCGATGCCGAGACCGCGGTTCCAGTCACCGTCATCAAGATGGATGAGCTGAAAAAGCAGGGCTTCACCACCGTGGAACAAGTCATGTCGAACCTGGCCCCGGTCCAGGCTTCGCAAGGTACCAGCCAGGTCGTCGGCCTGTCGACGGGCGGCGCATCGTTCGCCGACATGCGCGGCATCGGCGCCAACAAGACCCTGGTCCTGCTCAACGGCCGCCGCCTCGCGAACAATGCGTTCGACAGCTCGGCACCCGACCTGAACATGATCCCGTTCGCCGCGCTCGAGCGCGTCGAAGTGCTGCGTGACGGCGCATCGTCGCTGTACGGTTCGGACGCGGTCGGTGGCGTGATCAACTTCATCACCCGCAAAGACTTCACCGGCGGCACCGCCACCATCGGCTACGACAAGCCTGAACATCCAGGCGGCATCTCCAAGAGCGCCAACCTGGGCTTCGGCTATGGCGAACTGGCCAAGGACGGCTTCAACTTCTTCGCCGTCGGCGATTTCCAGAAGCAAGACAGCATCATGGGTACCGAGCGTTCGTTCAACACGCGCTACCCGGGCGGCCTGTCGCCAACGACCAGCCCTGCCAACTACTTCCAGGACGGCGACAGCGCCAACCCGGCGGCACCAGGCTGCACCAGCGCGCCAAACCTGATCCCGTCGACCGATGGCAAAGCTTGCCAGATGACGACTTCGAGCTTCGTCGACTACGTGCCGAAGAGCGAGCGCGCAACGGGCCTGTTCAAGGGCACGCTGAAGCTGCCAGCCGATCACGAACTCGGTCTCGAATACCTGGTCAGCCGCAGCAAGGTCAGCAGCCAGATCGCACCGGTGCCATACGGTGGCCTGACCATGAACCGCGTGCGTCCGGATGGCACCCTCAATCCTTACTTCCCGGGCAATCCAGGCGCGATCACGCCGACCATCCCGCTGAACCCGGCCTACGTCCCCGTGACCGGCCTGCCGACCGGTGCCCAGCCTGGCTACATCAACGTCAAGTGGCGCGATCTGCCGAACGGCCCGCGCGCGGACGAAAACGTCAATCGCCAGCAGCGCTTCGTCGCGTCGATTTCGGGCGCAGCGGTCGGCTGGGATTACACCGCCGCACTGAGCTACAACGAAAACAAGGTCACTGAGAGCCTGAAGGGCTACAGCGACGGCGGCCTGATCACCGCGGGCGTGCGCAATGGCGTCATCAACCCGTTCGGCGAGCAAAGCGCCGCCGGAACGGCGCTGATCGAAAGCGCAGCCCTGGATGGCACCATCCAGACCGCCAAGGGCACGACCAAGACCTTCGACTTCAATGGTAGCCACGAGTTCGGCGACTGGGTCGGCGCGGGCCGCAACGTCGCGCTCGCAATCGGTGGCCAGGCCAGCCGTGAAAACTTCACCAACAGCGCCAACTCCGTGTATGCGGAAAAAGTCGTGGCCAGCACCGGTATCGACCCGAACCTGCTGAACCAGGGTTCGCGTACCGTGTACGCCATGTTTGCCGAGTTGAACGTGCCACTGATGAAGGACCTGGATGTCACCGCCGCCGTGCGCTACGACAAGTACAGCGACTTCGGCAGCACCACCAATCCGAAGTTCGGTTTCCGTTACCAGCCGACCAAGAGCGTGCTGGTGCGCGGTTCCTACTCGACCGGTTTCCGTGCGCCATCGCTGTACGAGATCAACGCGGCCCAGACCTACACCAACACGTCGCAGCACAATGATCCGATCAACTGCCCTGGCGGCGTGATTGTTCCAGGCAAAGGTGGTACGGCAATCAATTGCGCACAACAGTTCCAGGCATTGTTCGGCGGTAACCAGAACCTGAATCCGGAAGAGTCGAAGAACATGACGCTCGGCCTGGTGTTCGAGCCGATCAACAACCTGACGCTGGGTGTGGACCTGTACTCGATCGAACTCGAGCATCAGATCGGTTCGCTCAACGAGAACGAAGTCTTCGCCGATCCGGTCAAGTACGCTTCCCTGTACCACCGCAACCCGGCCGGCAACCTGTCGACCGACGGTTCGCAGTGCCCTGATCCGACCACCTGCGGCTATGTCGACCTGCGTACCCAGAACCTGGGCGGCATCAAGACCAACGGTATCGACCTGAGCGCGGCCTACCGCATGCGTACCGCCGACCTGGGTACCTTCAACTTCGGCATGAACACGACCTGGGTCCACAAGTACGAGTACCAGAACTCGGAAGGCGGCGAGTGGAACCAGAACGTCGGTATCTTCTCGGGCGTCGGTCCGGTCTTCCGCTGGCAGAATTCGGCCAACGTGGCCTGGAACCTGCGTGAGTTCGGTGCCGGCCTGTCGGCGCGTTACAAGACCGGCTACGTCGATGAAGATCCGGAGTTCCGCGTTCCTTCGTACACGACCCTGGACGGCTACCTGTCCTGGACCCAGAAGAAAGGCTTCGGCATCACGGTTGGCGTGCGCAACATGTTCGACCGCGATCCACCGCTGAGCTATCAGACCCAGACCTTCCAGGCTGGCTACGATCCACGTTATGCGGACGCCATCGGCCGCACCTTCTACGTGCGCGGTACCTACAACTTCTAAGCAGCGCTGTCATCACAAAGACCCTCGCTCCGGCGGGGGTTTTTTTTCGCCCCTCGCCAGTCGATTTAACATTTCCAGACGGAAAACTGTAGATCGATAATTTTCCATCCGTACATACTTCGGCCATCTCCATGTATGTACGTGTAAATATCCGTTAAATACGAGAAACACCGTATTTAGTTGTATATTGATCACAAAATAAAATTTGTTCGAGACTGCGCGGCGTGTCACTTGACGGTAACAATCAATTTATTCAAATTAACGATCGAGACATCTTGCATGGTCCGACGCCTGCCGAAGATGGTTCGTTAATGAACTTTGGAGAAATTTTGAAACTACATAGCGTGAACAAGAAAACCGTGCTGGCCGTTGCCGTAACCCTGGCATGCTCGCAAATGGCGCTCGCTCAAGAGGCGAGCACCGAACAGCCGATCCAGAAGGTTTTTGTCACCGGTTCGAACATTGCGAAAATCGATGCGGAAACGGCAACGCCGGTGACCATCATGCGCCGCGACGACATCGTGCGCACCGGCGCCAACTCGGTCACCGAACTGCTCAATACCTTGACCGCTTCGACCGGCAGCCTGACCGACATCGGCGGCAGCAATTCATTCGCCGGCGGCGCCTCGTCGGCCTCGCTGCGCAACCTGGGCAAGCAGTCGACCCTGATCCTGCTGAACTCGCGCCGCGTGGCACCTTACGCGCTGGCCGATTACAACGAGGTGTTCACCAACCTCGACTCGCTGCCGCTGGACGCGATCGAACGCGTCGAAGTGCTGCGCAATGGCGGCTCGGCCGTGTACGGCTCGGACGCCGTCGCCGGCGTCATCAACATCATCACCCGCAACGACTACCGTGGCGTCCAGCTCAAGGCGAGCCAGGACCAGTCGCTGAAAAACAGCGAATTCAAGACCCGCAACGCCAGCATCACCGGCGGCATGGGCGATTTCGCCTCCGACGGCTATAACGTCCTGGCCAACGTCGAACTGTTCAAGCGCGACGACGTCATGTGGCGCTCGGTAGTGGACGACATCAACCCGATCTACGGCGAGAAGTTCACCACCGTCGCTCCGGGCAGCGGCCGCATGTTCGGCAGCCGCGGCGCGCCCTCCTCGTTCAGCTATCCGGGCAACATCCTCGGCTACGGCGGCGGCGGCGGCGCCATCGCCGGCTGCACGACCGTCGCTGCCGGCCTGTGCCAGTACGACCGCTTCTCGCGCTTCCAGGCGATCCCGAAAGCCGAGCGCGTCAACGCGCTGGTGTCGGGCAAGCTGCGCATCAACGAGAAGGTCGACGCCTTCGCCGAAGCGCTGTTCTCGCGTACCGAAACGACTTACCAGAGCGCCTTCCCGACCTACGATTCGACCGGCGCCGACTCGGTCTGGGGCAATCCGCAAACCGGTGAGCGCCTGAGCTTCAGCTATCTGTCGCTGCCTGCCACCCACCCCCTCAACACCCTGGGCGAACCGGCGGCCCTGCGCTACCGCTTTGCCGATGGGGGTGGTGAGCAGACCGTCAAGAGCACCCAGTACCGCGTGCTGACCGGCCTCAAGGGTTCCTGGCAGCAATACGATTGGGAAACCGCTGTCGGCGTGATGGGTAGCAAGACCAAGATGCGCAGCCGCGGCGCTTTCAGCGCCAGTGGGTTCAGGCAAGTCATCGGCGACAACACGCAGTTCGACGCCGACTACACCCCGCTCGACCCGAACTTCTTCAACCACGATTACAAGATCGGCCAGCAGAACTCGGCGCAGACGCTCAACACCCTGTTCCCTGAACAAGGCTACGACGGCAAGATCACCCAGACCTTCCTCGACGGCAAGGTCAGCGGTGAACTCACCAAGTGGGGCGAGCGCTCGATCGGCGCGGCCTTCGGCGGCGAAATCCGTCACGAGAAGTTCGAGATCAACCCGACCGCCAACCTGCTCAGCGGCGACATCGTCGGCTACGGCTCGGCCACCGCGAATGCCAAGCGCATGACCGGCGCCGCCTTTGCCGAAGTCAACGTCCCGGTTACCAAGACCTTCGAAGTCACCGGCGCCGCGCGCGTCGACAAGTACGAAGACTTCGATGCCCACGTCTCGCCGAAGCTGGCCTTCCGCTGGGAAGCGGCCAAGAATCTGCTGGTACGCGGCACCGTCGAGTCCGGCTTCCGTGCGCCGAACCTGACCGAAAGCGCCCAGTCCAACAAGTTCGCCTTCGACAACGGCGTGACCGATCCACGCCGCTGCCCGCAAGCCCTGGCCCTGGCCCAGGACCTGCGTGCACGCGCCGCCGGCCTCAGCAGCAACGATCCGAACAACGCCATCCTGAACGCCCGTGCCGACAGCGTCGAAGGCAACGAGTGCGCCGCCGGCGTGTTCAGCAACGTGCGCAATAATCCGAACCTGGCGCCGGAAACCTCGCGCAGCGCCACCCTCGGCGTGGTGTTCGAGCCGGTCAAGGGCTACAACGTCGCGGTCGACTACTGGCGCATCGAGCGCAAGGACGAGATCGGCCTGAAAGGCACGGCCGACCTGCTGGCAGCCGAAGGCGACCAGGCACCTGGCGTGATCGAGCGTGACTCGCTGGCCAACGACAAGACCTTCACCGCCGCCGAGCGCGCGCAGTATGGCGTCACCACCGGTGCCCTGGTCGGTACCTCGGGCATGTTCGAGAACGTGTCCAAGACCAAGACCAGCGGTGTCGACCTGACCGCGTCGAGCCGCTTCAAGACCGGTCTCGGCCGCGTCAATGTCGATGCCAACCTGACCTACCTGCTCGACCTGCGCTACTTCAGCACCACGCTGGGCGGCTACGGCGACAACCTGGCGGGCCGCTACGGTGCGCCGAAGGTCGTGGCCAACACCACCGTCGCGCTCGACTCGGGCAACTTCTCGAACGCCCTGCGCGCCAGCTTCAACAGCAAGACCCAGCTGCGTGGCGACTTCTTCGACGAGAGCTACACCACCGAAGGTTGCACGGACCGCGGCTGGAACGATTCGGAGTGCCGTGTCGGTTCCTACGTTCGTTGGGACTACACCATGGCCTACCGTGGCTTCAAGGGCTGGACCCTGACCGCCTTCGTGCGCAATGTCTTCAACCACCGTCCACCGGTCGACCTGCGCAGCTTCTCGAACGACGGCGGCGGCGTGATCCCGCAGAGCTACGAGGACGTGCAAGGCCGCAGCCTGCGCCTGACCGCGGAATACCGCTTCTGACCGGCGTCTAGCCGATCGGCAAAAGCGGGCGCAACGGCGCCCGCTTTTTTTGTCGGGTTCACAGGGGACGACGCATGGACGAAAAAAAACCCGCCGGTTCGGCGGGTTTTTCATGGAGACCTTTATTGCGGCTTACTTCGCATTCATCAGCGCGACGGTGGTATCCAACATGCGGTTCGAGAAGCCCCACTCGTTGTCGTACCACGACGAAACCTTCACCAGGCGGCCCGAGACCTTGGTCAGGGTCGAATCGAAGTTCGACGAGGCCGGGTTGTGGTTGAAGTCGATCGAGACCAGCGGCTCGGTCTGGTAGGTCAGGATGCCTTTCAGGGCGCCTTCCGAGGCGCTCTTCAGGATGGCGTTGACCTCGTCCACCGTGGTGTCGCGCTTGGCGATGAAGGACAGGTCGACCAGCGAAACGTTGATGGTCGGCACGCGGATCGCGAAGCCGTCCAGCTTGCCGTTCAGTTCAGGCAGCACCAGGCCGACCGCGGCGGCGGCGCCGGTCTTGGTCGGGATCATGCTCATCGTGGCCGAACGGGCGCGGCGCAGGTCTTCGTGCATCACGTCCGACAGCACCTGGTCGTTGGTGTAGGCGTGGACGGTGGTCATCAGGCCGGTTTCCAGGCCGATGGCATCGTTCAGCGGCTTGACCAGCGGGGCCAGGCAGTTGGTGGTGCAGGAAGCGTTCGAGATGACGGTGTCGGTCGATTTCAGCACGTCCTGGTTCACGCCGAAGACGATGGTGGCGTCGACATCCTTGCCGCCCGGTGCGGAAATGATGACCTTCTTGGCGCCGCCCTTCAGGTGGGCCGAGGCTTTTTCCTTGGTGGTGAAGAAGCCGGTGCATTCGAGCACGACGTCGACACCGAGCTCGCCCCACGGGATTTCCGCAGGGTTGCGCTGTGCGAACACGCGGATCGAATCGCCGTTGACGATCATGTTGTCGCCCTCGACCGTGACGGTGCCCGGGAACTTGCCGTGGGCGGTGTCATAGCGGGTCAGGTGGGCGTTCGATTCGGCATTGCCGAGGTCGTTGATCGCCACGATCTGGATGTCTTGCTTTTTGCCGCCTTCATAGAATGCACGCAGGATGTTGCGGCCGATGCGGCCATAACCGTTGATTGCAACTTTGATCGTCATTGCTTTTGCTCCTGATTAGAAAAAAACTTTTTTCGGACCTCGAATACGAAACGGGCCACCCGAAGGCAGCCCGTAAAAAAACATTATGCAGCGATGACCGCTTTCGCTTTGGCCACGACGTTCTCGACCGTGAAGCCGAAGTGCTTGAACAGCACCGGCGCCGGGGCCGATTCGCCGAAGGTATCGATACCGACGACCGCGCCTTCGAGGCCGACATACTTGTACCAGAAGTCGGACACGCCCGCTTCGATGGCCACACGTGGCGTGCCGCGCGTCAGGACACCGGCTTTATAGGCGGCGTCCTGGCGGTCGAACACGTCGGTCGACGGCATCGACACCACGCGCGCGGCAATGCCCTCGCCTGCCAGCGCGTCGAAGGCTTTCACGGCCAGTTCGACTTCCGAGCCGGTGGCGATCAGGATGACTTTCGCATCGGCCGCATCACGCAGCACGTAGCCGCCCTTGGCGACGTCGGCAACTTGCGCCGCGTCGCGCTCCATGAACGGCAGGTTCTGGCGCGAGAAGATCAGGGTCGATGGGCCATCCTTGCGCTGCACCGCCGCGCCCCAGGCCACTTGCGATTCGACCGTGTCGCACGGACGCCAGTTGTCCAGGCCAGGAATCAGGCGCAGCGACGACACGTGCTCGACCGACTGGTGGGTCGGGCCGTCTTCGCCCAGGCCGATCGAGTCGTGGGTGAACACGAACAGCGAGCGGATCTTCATCAGGGAAGCCATGCGCAGCGCATTGCGGCTGTAGTCCGAGAAGGTCAGGAAAGTCGCGCCGAACGGGATGAAGCCGCCATGCAACGCGACGCCGTTCTGGATCGCGGCCATGCCGAATTCGCGCACGCCGTAGTTGATGTGGTTGCCCGGGATGCCCGAGCGCACGGCCACGATTTCTTTCCAGTTGGTCAGATTGGAACCGGTCAGGTCGGCCGAGCCGCCCAGGAATTCAGGCAGGGTCGCGGCCAGTGCCTGGATCGCGTTCTGCGAGGCCTTGCGGGTGGCGATCGTTTCTTTCTTGTCGACGCAGGCGGCGACGGCGGCGGCCAGCACTTCGTTGAAGTTGCCTGGCAGTTCGCCCTTCATGCGGCGCTCGAGTTCGGCGGCCAGCTGCGGGTGCTGCGCGCGGTACGCGGCGAAGTTCGCGTTCCAGGCGTTTTCCAGCTCGGCGCCGCGCGCTTTCGCGTCCCAGGCCTGGTAGATTTCGCCAGGAATATCGAACGGGATCGGGTCCCACACCAGGTGCTGGCGCACGGCCGCGATTTCCTTGTCGCCCAGCGGGGCGCCGTGGACCTTGTCGCCGCCTTCCAGGTTCGGGGCGCCCTTGCCGATGATGGTCTTGCAGCAGATCAGGGTCGGACGGTCCGAGCCCTTGGCCTGCTCGATGGCGTTCGAGACCGCCGTCACGTTGTGGCCGTCGACGTGCGCGATGACGTTCCAGCCGTAGGCTTCGAAACGCTTCTGGGTGTCGTCGGTGAACCAGCCTTCGACCCGGCCGTCGATCGAGATGCCGTTGTCGTCGTACAGCCAGATCAGCTTGTTCAGGCGCAGGGTGCCGGCCAGCGAGGCGACCTCGTGCGAGATGCCTTCCATCAGGCAGCCGTCGCCCAGGAAGGCGTAGGTGTAGTGGTCGACCACGTCGAAGCCTGGACGATTGAATTCATACGACAGCAGCCACTCGGCCAGCGCCATGCCGACCGAATTGGCGATTCCCTGGCCGAGCGGACCGGTGGTCGTTTCCACGCCCGGGGTGATGCCCACTTCCGGGTGACCCGGGGTCTTCGAGTGCAGCTGGCGGAAGTCGCGGATGTCGTCCATCGACACGTCGTAGCCGGCCAGGTGCAGCAGTGCGTAGTGCAGCATCGAGCCGTGACCGTTCGAGAGCAGGAAACGGTCGCGGTTGATCCAGCCCGGATTGGCCGGGTTGTGGCGATAATGCTTGTCCCACAGGGCGACGGCGATTTCAGCCATGCCCATTGGCATGCCCGGGTGGCCGGAGTTGGCTTTCTGGACAGCGTCCATTGCCAGCGCGCGGATTGCGTTGGCCATCAGGGTGGTGGTTTGCATAGATGTCATGAGTACGTAGGTCTGGAATGGAAGGCGGCGAGGCCGTGCGAGGCCGTAGCCCGATATTCTACCAGAGCCGTGCTGCCTAAATAAAAAGCGTTCGCCCTGAAACGAAAAATGGCGGACCGAAGTCCGCCATTTTATTTACGACAAGTGCAAGCGATCAGAACTTGACCGAAGCGCCCAGGGTGACGTAACGGCCCACCGCGTCATAGCTTTGCGGGAAGGTGTTACCGCTGTTCGGGCCGGTGCCGCCGATCGTGCCGCCGACGATAGGCGGCTTCTTGTTGGCTGCGTTGGTGACCGACAGGTTGACGCGGATGTTTTTGTTGATGTTCCAGTTCGCGTTCAGGTCGACGTAGCTATACGACGGGATGCTCGCGAAGGCCGGCAGGAAGACGGTGCCGCCCGGTTCTTCGATCACGCCGCTGACATAGCGCCAGTTGTAGCCGACAGAGAACGCGCCCATGTTCCAGTTGGTGCGCTGGTTGAACTTGTTCTTGTAGACCGGGGCCGACACGATGTTGTTGCACGCCACGCTGTAGTAACCCAGGCAATCGCGCTCGACCGAGGTCGGCGTGGCCTGGAACTTGTAGCTGTTGACGCGGTTGGCGCCCAGGCTGATGTCGAGGTTGCCCCAACGCGAATCCATGCCCAGCTTGCTGACAGCGAGGCGGTAAGACACGTTCAGGTCGACGCCGCTGGTGCGCTGCGTGCCGAGGTTCGACGATGGCGTGGTGACGCCGCGCGCCTCGTTACCGTTGAAGGTACCGTTGAGCGTGTTACGGCCGATCATGCCGCAGAACTCGTTGAGCGTGAAGCCCGGATTCTGGCCCGCGTTGTAGCAGCGGTCCAGGATGTCGGTGGTCGACGGCGACGAGACCGCGTCGGTGATCTTGATCTCGTAGTAGTCGACCGAAATTGCCAGCTTCGGCAGTGGCTCGACCACGAAACCGATGGTCTTGGTCTTGGCCGATTCAGGTCCCAGTGCCGGGTTGCCGCCGGAGAGGTTGTTGATCTGGCCCGACGATGGCGCCGGCAGACTGCCTACTTCGCTGTTCGGCACGCCGGTCAGCACGCACAAGTTCGACAAGGTGCCGGCCTTGGCTGCGTCGGCCTTGTTGATGTTCGCGCCCTGGCATGGATCGGTCGCCAGGTTCGACAGGCCGGTGACAAGCGGTGCGAACAGTTCGTTGACGTTCGGCGCACGGGTGGCCTTCTGCACCATGCCGCGCACGCGGAACATGTCGACCAGTGCCCATTCGCCGCCCGCTTTCCAGCTGCCGTAGTCGTTCTTGGCGCTGGCGGTCTTGAATTCGGTCTGGCGATAGCCCAGTTCCATGTTCAGGGTCTTGACGAACGGCATATCCTTGACGACCGGCACCAGCATCTCGACCGCGTATTCCTTCAGCTTGAAGGTGCCCGAGCGGTCCGGCGTCGGCGCGCCGGTACCCAGCACTTCGCCTTGCAGCTGCGAAGCGGCGTCCGACTGCGTGCCGGCCGAGACCTTTCGGCTCTCGCCCAGCAGCGACATGCTGATCGGGTCTTGCGCGAACGGGCTGCGGATCGTGTTACCCAGGTTACCCGAGAACGACAGGGAAGCGACGTCCTGCTTGACGCTCTGGTTCAGCAGCGCGCTGCTGTTGATGTAGGCAGCCTGCGCCGGGGTGATCGAACCCTCGGCACCGAACACGTTCAGCGGTACGCAACCGTTGGTGTTGGTGACGCAGGTGGTCGTGTTCAGCGCGTTCAGGGCCTGGCCGACCTTGGCCAGCGAACCCCAGTTGCGGCGCTGCTGGGCCTGGTCGGCCTGGCCGCGGCTCCAGTAGGCGTCATACGACCAGTCGTAGGCGATCTCGCCTTTCAGGCCGATCGTGTACTGCAGCGTCTTGTTGTCGAAGTCGTTGAAGCGCGGGCCGAGCTCGGTAAAGCGGCGGTTGACCGTCAGCGGCACGATGGTGGCGTTGCCTGCCACGCAGCTGGCGGCCGGAATGCCGCGGCGGGCGCAGATCTGCTCGCGCGCTGCCTGCGGAATGTAGGGGTTGCCGATCGGGACGTTGAAGGTGTTGCCGAAGGTGCCGGTCGGCGCCAGGGCCGAGGCGACCTTGCTGTTGGTGGCGAAGATCTCGCTATAGACTTCCGCGTACTCGTTGATCTTGTAGTTGCCCAGCGCCGTGGCCTGGGTGCGCTCGAGGCCGGTCTGGTAGAAGTTCGGCGGATTCGTGTTGTACAGCTGGACAGGCGTGACCAGGACGCCGGTGGCCGGGTTGATCTGGTAGGCGCCCGACAGCACGCCGGAATTCCCGGCCGTGCCGGCGCTGGTCGAGAAGGCGGCTGGAACGGTCGTGCCTGAACCGGTCGGCAGGCCGGTCACCGAGTTCAGGCTGGTGATACCGAAGTCACGCTCGCCCTGGGTCAGCGGGTCGGCGCTGGTCTTGCCGATGCTCAGCACGACGTTGCCGCGGCCGCCATCGAGGTTGGCGCCCATGGTCACGTCGGTGCGCTTGCGCTTGGCGTCGTGCTGGTCGGCGGTCATGCCGTACGAAGTGGTGACGTCGACGCCGGTGAAGTTCTTGCGCAGGTTGAAGTTGGCAACGCCGGCGACCGCGTCGGCGCCGTACACGACGGACGCGCCGCCGGTCAGGATGTCGACGCGGCTGAGCAGCGCCATCGGGATCGAGTTGGTATCGACCGTGCCGCCGAGGCTGTACGGCACGAGACGACGGCCGTTGACCAGCACCAGGGTGCGGTTGGTGCCGAGGCCGCGCAGGTCAATGGTGGCGGCGCCGCCGGTACCATTGTTCGTTGCTGGACCGACTGCGGGGACGGCAGCAGGCAGGGACTTGAAGAATTCCTCGACCGCTACCGGTTGGGTGGAACGAATCTCTTCCGCTGTCACCGACGAAATCGGGCTGTTCGAATTGAAGCCGGGCGCCTGCAGGCGCGTACCCGTCACCTCGACGACGGCAGGTTTCTGTTCCTGAACTTGCTCCTGAGCCTGGGCCCAGGCCCCCGCACTCATCCCGGCCAGCACGGCACCGGAAAACATCAGGCGAACAGACCGCGACAATACCTTTTCTCTAGTCATTATTATGATCTTCCTCGGATTGAACAACGTCAACGCAGCCGGTCCGGATAGGTCCGGCGCGCCATTCCCAACGCAAAAACTTCCGCTGGCATTGCCGCCGCAACCACAGCGTCTGCCGAATGAATTTGCTACATAGATATGACCATTTTGCATTTACTTATGTCAATACATCGATGCGCTTGTTTCGTAAATACAACAATTGCAAACGGTCTATTCTTTCAAAGCGAAACAATGCAGTACAAAGCGGACTTTGGAGGCCGCGCCCGCCGCCTTACAATGTGCCCCTCCCCTCATTCATGCGCAGGAAATTTATGCCCCGTTTTTACTGTCCCCAGCCACTCGCCGCCGGCGCCATTGTCGACCTGCCGGAAGCGCTCGCCCACCACCTGCACGTGGTGCGCATGCAGCCCGGGGAAGCGCTGACGCTGTTCGACGGCCGTGGCGGGCAATACCGGGCCAGCCTGCGCGATATTGGCAAGAAGCGCGCGAGTGCGCAGGTCGAAGCGCACGAGGCGCGCGAGGTCGAGCTGCCTTATGCGGTCACGCTGGCGCAGGGCTTGCCCGAGGGCGCGAAGATGGACTGGATCGTCGAAAAGGCGGTCGAGCTGGGCGTGGCGGCCATCGTGCCGCTGGCGGCGCAGCGCAGTGTCGTGCGCCTCTCGGCCGAGCGGGCCGAGAAGCGCCACCTGCACTGGCAGGGCGTGATCGTGGCCGCGTCCGAACAATGCGGGCGCAACCGCCTGGCCCAGCTGGCGCCGGTGATCGAGGTCAGGCGCTGGCTCGAGCAGCCCGGCGCGCAGCCGCGCATCCTGTTTTCGCCGCGCGCCACCCAATCGCTGGCGCAGTGGGCGCGCGCCACGCCGGCCCAGGCGGTGACGGTGCTGGTGGGGCCGGAAGGCGGCTTCAGTGCGGAGGAAGAGCAATTTGCCGTTGACCGTGGCGCCGTCGCGCTCTCGCTCGGGCCGCGCGTGCTGCGTACCGAAACGGCCGGGCTGGCGGCGGTGGCGGCGATCAATGCCTGCTGGGGCGGCATGGAAAGCTGAGCGGGCATGAAAAAAGCCGGCCCCTCGCGGGGCCGGCTCCTGGTGCCGGTTAGCTAGCTGACCGGATCAGAACGAGTAGCGCGCGCCGACGTACAGGCGGCGTGGCTCGACGAAGGCGTTGGACTGGCCGAACGCATAAGCGCCGCTGCCTGCGACCAGCGATTGCTCGGAGGTAGCCGACTGCTTGTCGAGCACGTTGAAGACGTCGAGGAAGAACTCGACCTTCTGGCTGCCGGCAAGCTTGTAGGTGTACTTCAAGCGCATGTCGAGCGTGTAGTAGGCTGGACCGGTCTGGGTGCCGACCGCGCCTGGCAGGATGAAGGTATCGACCACGCCGCCGTTCAGGTACGCATCGCCCATTTCAGGCAGGTTGCGGCCGCTCGACAGGAAGGTACGGCTGTACAGCAGGCCGCTGTTCCAGTTGAACACGCCACTCAGCTCCAGGCCATTGGCAACGCCGTTGGTGAAGTAGTAGGTACCGTAGGCCTTGACCTGGTGCTTGATGTTGCCTGGCTGTGGGCCGTAGGCGTTCGGCGCACGTGGATCGAGTGCAATCCAGTCGCCCTGGAAGTCGGCGTTACTGTCCGAGTTCGAGTTACCCTTGGCTTCGTTCCAGGTGTACGACGCAGCACCCGACCAGTTGTCGCGCTTGGCCTTGGTCAGGCTCAGCTCGACGCCCTGATAGTCGCGCTTGCCGCCGGCCAGCGTACCGAGCACATAGTTCGAGTTCGGCTTCGAGGAGTAGCCGAAATACGAGTATGGCAGGTAGTAGGCCGAACCTGGCGCTGCATAGCCTTCAGGCGCCGTGGCCACCGTCAGGGTCGGATCCGAGTACAGGGTCAGATCGTAGTCTTCCAGGATGTTGCGGGTCTTGCGCTTGGTGTAGCTGGCCGAGATCGTGTAGTCGCGACCCAGGTTGGTTGCGTAGCCGACCATGAATTCGTCGGTGTACGGCGTCTTGGTCGACGGTGCGAACAGCGCATCCGGCGTCTTCGGACCGCCGCGGGTACGGAAGGTCACCCACTTGTCGCCGATGAAGACTTGCTCGTCCAGCACAGGACCGGTCAGGTTACCGGCGAAGTCCGACATGTTGGTACGGATCGGATCGTAGTAACGGCCGGCGAACGCCCACACTTTGCTGCGGCCATCGCCGGACAGGTCATACACGGCGCTCAGGCGCGGCGCGATCTTCCATTTGAACTTGGCCGATTCATCGCCCTTCGAGTCGAAGTGCACCCACTCTTCGGTACGCAGGCCGCCGCTGATGGTCAGCTTGTCCTTGGTCCAGGTATCCTGCAGGTAGAAGGTCTTGCCGGTGGCTTCAACGGTGTAAGGCGCGGCCTGCACTTCGCGGATGCGATAGTTGTTGACCTGGGCGTTCGGGTTGCCAGCGGTGCTGGTGAAGCGGTAGGCGCGCACTTCGGCATCCGAGATCACGCCATCGCGGTTGGTGTCGAGCACGCCGGTGAAGTAGGCCTTGTCCGAGCTGCCGTTGATGCCGTTGATGATACGCGGGATGTCGGCGGCGACGATCGAGCGCGAACCGGTCCAGCCGGAGCCGAGGAACTCGGTGAAGCTGACGCCGGCGTTGGCAGCCGCGATCGAGGTGTAGCGCGCTTTGTCAGGACCGCTCAGCAGCGAATCTTCGAAATACGTATTCTTCGAGTGCGAATAGCCGGTCTTGAAGGTGTGGGTACCCATCGAGGCGGTTTCGAGGAAGTACTCGGCGCTGAAGCCCAGTTCGTCGCGGTTACGCTCCGAGATCAGGTCCGAACCGGCACCGCCCAGGCTGCGCTGTGCCACGGTCGGGGTTGGCGACGCGTTGCGGAAAGCGACGTTGTTGAACGTCGACTGGTCGCCGGCGAAGTCCGAGAGCTCGCCCTCGTGGCGGAAGGCATACGCCGTTGCGCGCAGGTTGCCCATGTCGCGGGTGTAATCGAGCTTGAAGTTATCGCCGCCCTGAACCCGACGCGTGCTCCGGTTGTTTTGCACGGCAGGGCTGGTCGAACCGCTGATGGTGGTCGGGTCATTGAAGAACAACGCGGTAACGCGGTCGTTTTCCGTTGCCTGCCAGGTCATCTTGTAGAAGCCCATCTTCTGGTCGCGATTGACCGTACGCAGCGCGACGCCAGTCGTGTCGACGACGTCGGTGTCACGCACTTTCTTCTGGAAGGAGCCGAAGAACCACAGCTTGTCCTTGATGATCGGGCCGCCGAAGGTGAAGGCAGCGTCGTAGGTCGAGAAACCGTCGGCGACAGGTTCCTTGTACTTCGCGACCAGGCTGTCGTTCTGGAAGTAGTAGTTAATCGAGCCGTGGTATTCGTTACTACCCGACTTGGTGATGACTTTCGACACCAGGCCCGAACCGCCGGCGTATTCCGCAGGGATGCCGCCGGTCAGGATCTGCTGTTCCTGGATGATTTCGGAGTTGAAATCCGAGCCGAAGGTACCGGTGCTCGAATCGGTGACGTCGACGCCGTCGAGAATGTAGACGTTGTCGGACGAGGTGCCGGTGGTGCCGCCGACGTCCGAATAGTTAATGCCGGACTTCGAGGATGGGTTGCCGCCGGTGGAAGGCTTGACGCCAGGGACGAGCTGCAGATAGCTCTGGTAGCTACGGCCGGTTGGCAGCGCCTCGACCACGCCGAGGTTCAGGATGGTGCCGACCGAGGCCGATGTGGTGTCGACGCGCGCCACGCGCGAGCCGGAGACCATGACCTGCTGCACGCCGGTGCTGGCGCCCGCGGCTGCCGGCGTGCCCAGGGTGTAGGCGACGACCGGATTCTGGTTACTGACCACGGCGACTTCGGTCGCGACGAAGTTCGAATAGCCAGGTGCAATGACTTCCACCTTGTAGTCGATTGCCGGATCCAAGCCCGCGACGCGGACCGAGCCGTCGGCTTCGGTGATGGCGGTTTTGCTGATCAGGCTGCTTGGCGAGCTGATCTTCACGGTAGCGCCAGCGACTGGCTTGCCTTGCGGGTTGGTAATCGAAATACGCAAGCCACCCGTTTCAGCAGCCAGCGCAGCGCCCATGAAGCACATGCCAATTGCTACCGAAATTGCCGAACGGCGCAGAATTGCCACCTTCGAACGTTGTTTCACCGTATGCAACATAACTCTCCCTGTTTAAAGTTGTTTTTTCTAATTCAACTACATGCTGCGATATCTCACTACTTCCTGATTTTTCTCGGTCCAGAGATTAATCGACCTCAAATTTCGATTGATTGCGTTCAAACGTTATCTGATCGGAACATAAAACCATAGCAAAAGTACTAGTGTCAACGATCAACTATTGCCAACGTGCATATAAACAACACTCTGACGAAATTAAATTTACAGCAACAAAACTTTCTCCCCGAACTGATGCAGTGCAGCGTAAAAATGCGCCATCATATGCACCCCATGCACCAGATGAGTGCACTGGTTTATTCGAGAAATACAGCGGGTATTTTTATTGCATTGCAATAAAAATAGGCCTGGACAAGCGATCCGGGAACCGTGTCGGCTTGATCGCGCTGCGGCGGCGGACCATTGCCGGGTTAAAATACGCGTTTGCCGGCCGCTTCTTGTCGTGCGGCACAGTACCCCTGCCCGATCTGGACTTCCCATGCTGCGAATCAACGAACTCAAACTTCCTCTCGACCATCCCGACCACGCGCTGCGCGACGCCATCCTCACGCGTCTGGGCATCGACGTCGGCGACCTGCTCGACTTCAATGTCTTCAAGCGCAGCTATGACGCGCGCAAGAAGGCCGCCATCGTCCTGATCTACGCGATCGACGTCGAGGTCAGGAACGAGGCGGCGGTGCTGGCACGCCTGCAAAAGGACCAGCACATCCTGCGCTCGCCCGACACCGGCTACAAATTCGTCGATGCCGCGCGTCCGCCGGCCGGCACGCCGCGTCCGGTCGTCGTCGGCACCGGTCCCTGCGGCCTGTTCGTGGCCCTGGTGCTGGCGCAGATGGGTCTCAATCCGCTGGTGCTTGAACGCGGCAAGGTCGTGCGCGAGCGCACGGTCGACACCTTCGGTTTCTGGCGCAAGCGCGAACTCAACACCGAGTCGAACGTGCAGTTCGGCGAAGGCGGCGCGGGCACCTTCTCGGACGGCAAGCTGTACAGCCAGGTGAAGGATCCGAAGCATTACGGACGCAAGGTCTTGACCGAGTTCGTGAAGTCGGGCGCGCCGGAAGAGATCATGTATGTCAGCAAACCGCACATCGGCACCTTCCGCCTGGTCAAGATGGTCGAGCAGATGCGCGCCGAGATCCTGTCCCTGGGCGGCGAATTCCGTTTCGGGACCCGCGTCGACGACATCGTCGTCAGCGAAACCGGCGGCGTGCGGCGGGTGGAGGCGATCGTGCTGGCCAATGGCGAGCAGATCGCGACCAAGCACCTGGTCATGGCGGTCGGCCACAGCGCGCGCGACACCTTCGAGATGCTCTACAAGCGCGGCGTCTATGTCGAAGCCAAGCCCTTCTCGATCGGCTTCCGGGTCGAGCATCCGCAGTCGCTGATCGACGTCTGCCGCTTCGGTCCGAACGCCGGCAACAAGATCCTGGGCGCGGCCGATTACAAGATCGTGCACCACGCCTCGAACGGACGCTCGGTCTACAGCTTCTGCATGTGCCCGGGCGGCACCGTGGTCGCGGCCTCGTCGGAAGAAGGCCGGGTCGTCACCAACGGCATGAGCCAGTACTCGCGCAACGAACGCAACGCCAACAGCGCCATCGTGGTCGGCATCACGCCCGAGGATTATCCGGGCCACCCGCTGGCCGGCATCGCCTTCCAGCGCGAACTCGAATCGCGCGCCTTCCTGCTGGGCGGCAGCACCTACGATGCGCCCGGCCAGCTGATGGGCGACTTCGTGCGCGGCGTGCCGTCGAAGGCATTCGGCTCCGTGATCCCGTCCTTCAAGCCGGCCGTGCACCTGACCGACCTCGCCCCGTCCCTGCCGGAATACGCGATCGTCGCCATGCGCGAAGCCTTCGTCGCCTTCGATAAACAAATCAAGGGCTACTACAAGGAAGACGCGGTCCTGACCGGAGTCGAGACCCGCACTTCCTCGCCGATCCGCATCAAGCGCCGCGACGACGACCTGCAAAGCCTGAACACGCGCGGCCTGTTCCCGGCCGGCGAAGGCGCGGGCTATGCCGGCGGCATCATGTCGGCGGCGATCGACGGCATCCGCGTGGCCGAGGCGGTGGCCCTCGCCATGGGCATGCCGGCGCCCGCAGTGCAGGCCTGATGCAGGCGCCCGCGGGCAGGCTGGCGCCGCTGCTCGGCATCGCCGCTTCGCTGGTCTCGGTGAACGTCGGCGCGGCCTATGCCAAGGGCCTGTTCCCGCTGGTGGGCAGCGCCGGCATCACGGCCACCCGCGTGGGCCTGGCCAGCATCCTGCTGCTGGCGTTCTGGCGGCCCTGGCGCGCGCCGCTGGCGCGGCTCGACGCGATCAACGTCGCAATCTACGGCGTCATGCTCGGCATGATGAATTTGCTGATCTACGCGGCCTTTGCGCGCATTCCGATCGGGATCGCGATCGCGATCGAAGTGACCGGCCCGCTGGCGGTCGTGGTGCTGTCCTCGCGCCACCTGCGCGACTTCGCCTGGGTCGGCTGCGCGGCGATCGGCCTGTGGCTGCTGGCGCCGACCGGCGCGGGATCGAGCGCGCTCGACCCGGTCGGGGTCGCGGCCAGCCTGGGCGCCGCCTTCTGCTGGGCCATGTACATCGTGTTCGGCAAGCGCGTCTCGACGCTCAAGGGCGGCCACGTGGTGGCCTGGGGCATGCTGGTCGCCGCCCTGTGCACGGTGCCGGTCGGGATCGCGCAGGCCGGCAGCGCCCTGTTCGCGCCGGCGGTGCTGCTGGGCGGCCTGGTGGTCGCCCTGCTCTCGTCGATCCTGCCCTATTCGCTGGAAATGATGGCGCTCGCGCGCCTGCCGCGCCGCGTGTTCGGCATCCTGGTCAGCGCCGGCCCGGCCGTGGGCGCACTGGCCGGCTTCTTCATGCTGGGCGAAGTGCTCGGCACGACGCAGTGGCTGGCGATCGGGATGATCGTGGTGGCCACCGCCGGCAGTGCGGCGACCGCCGGGCGCGGCTAGGCTATAACCAGCCGGACTTCTTGAAGCGGTAATACATGTAGCCGCAGACGCTGACCATGATGGCAATCGCCGTCGGATAGCCGTAATGCCACTTCAGCTCGGGCATGAATTCGAAGTTCATGCCCCATACCCCCGCGAAGGCCGTGAACACGGCGAAGATGGCGGCATATGCGGCAAGCTTCTTGTTGACGTCGTTTTCTTCGATCGTGACCATCGACAGCGTCACCTGGATCGCGGTGGCGATGGTGTCGCGAACGGCGTCGAGGCGCCCCGAAATGCGCAGCAGGTGGTCGTGGACGTCGCGGAAGTAGTTCTGGGTATCGCAGGCCAGCGTCGGCACGCGCCCGCCATCGAGGCGGCCGACCGCATCCATCAAGGGGATGACCGCGTGGCGCAGCACCAGGTTCTTGCGTTTCAGGTCGTACAGGCGCTCGATGTTGTCGCGCTGGGCGCCCTGGCCGCCGAAGATGCGGTCTTCGATCGCTTCCAGGTCGGACTCGAGCTTGTCGACCACGGGGAAATAGCGGTCGACGACGGCGTCCATCAGCGCGTACAGCACGAAGCCGGAACCCATCTTCAGCAGATGCGGCTCGCGCTCGGCACGGGCGCGCACGCCGAGGAAACCCTGGGCCGAATCGCGCCGCACCGACAGCACGTAATTCGGTCCGGCGAAGATCGCGACTTCGCCCGAGGCGAGTTCGTCGCCATTGAGGTTGACGGTATGGACGACGGCAAACAGCGAGTCGCCGTATTCCTCCAGTTTCGGGCGCTGGTGGCCGCGCAGCGCATCCTCCACGGCCAGCTCGTGCAGGCCGAATTCCTCCTGCATCTTGTACAGTTCGTCGGGCAAGGGATCGCGCAGGGCGACCCAGACGAAGCAATCCGGCAGTTTGATGTACTCGCTGATATCCTCGACGGGGATATCGGACAGTTTTTTGCCTTCCTGGTAGGCGACGCAGTTAATCAGCATGAATTCGAATGGATGGGCAGCGAAGCCAAAGCTTACACCACCCGCCCTTCAATCAGGCGCAGATTATTCCTCGCGCGCGCCGTCGATGCCCAGCTCCACGATCTTGCGCGTGATCGTATTGCGCCCGATCCCGAGGCGCATCGCGGCGTCGTTCTTGCGCCCGTGCGTGTGCTTCAGGGCGGTCTTGATCAGGGCCGACTCGAACTGCTTGCCGAGCGTGTCCATCACCTCGAACTGGCCGGCGCTGAGCATGCTCGCCGCCTGCAGTTCAAGAAGGCCGATCCAGCCGTCCGGCGAGGGTGGCACCGACAGGCCGGCCGGCGCCGCGGCCCCGCTTTCGCCGGCCAGCGGCGTGGCGGCCATGCCGCCCACGGGCAGCGCCTGGGTCAGGTCGCGCGGCAGATCCTTGATCTCGACCGTCTGGCCGGGCGCCATCACGGTGATCCAGTTGCACAGATTTTCCAGCTGGCGCACGTTACCGGGCAGCTCCAGGCTCGACAGGAAACGCATCGCGCCGTCGCTCATGCGCTTCGGTTCGACGCCCAACTGGTGTGCGCTCTGCACCAAAAAGTGGCGTGCCAGCAGCGGGATGTCCTCGACACGTTCGCGCAGGCTGGGCAGGCGCAGGCGGATCACGTTCAGGCGGTGATACAAGTCTTCGCGAAACAGCCCGTCGCGCACGCGCTGTTCCAGGTTCTGGTGGGTCGCCGCGATGACGCGCACATTCGCCTTGACCGGCTGGTGGCCGCCGACGCGATAGAAGTGGCCGTCCGAGAGCACGCGCAACAGGCGGGTCTGCAAATCGAAGGGCATATCGCCGATCTCGTCGAGGAACAGGGTGCCGTCCTCGGCCTGCTCGAAGCGGCCGCGCCGCATCGCCTGGGCACCGGTGAAGGCGCCGCGCTCGTGGCCGAACAGTTCCGACTCCAGCAGGTCTTTCGGGATCGCCGCCGTGTTCAGGGCGATGAAGGGCTGCTGGGCACGCGGGCTGTGCTTGTGCAGGGCGCGCGCAACGAGCTCCTTGCCGGTGCCCGATTCGCCCGTGATCAAGACCGTCACGTTCGATTGCGACAGGCGGCCGATGGCGCGAAAGACTTCCTGCATCGCCGGCGCCAGGCCCAGGATCTCGGGCGTTTCCGCGGGCGCCGCCTCGACGCTCGCTTCGCGCAGGCTCTCTTCGAGCGCGCGCCGGATCAGCGAGACGGCCTTGTCGATGTCGAAGGGCTTGGCCAGGTAGTCGAACGCGCCGCCCTGGAACGAGGCGACCGCCGAATCGAGGTCGGAGAAAGCGGTGATGATGATGACCGGCAGGCCCGGATAGCGCGCCTTGACGGCCTGCAGCAGGTCGATACCCGATTCGCCCGGCATGCGGATGTCCGAGACCAGCACCTGCGGCGCATCGTGCTCGAAGGCGGCCAGGGCGTCGCGCGCGTTGGCGAAGCTGCGCGTCTCGAGATTCTCGCGCGCCAGGGCTTTTTCGAGCACCCAGCGGATCGATGCGTCGTCGTCGACAATCCAGATTGGTTTCATGTAGGTCGTGCTTTCCGCGGTAAATTCGTCTTGGACACGGCGGAGTCACGGCCGCCTCTTATGGGAGCGGCAGCAGGATCCGGAAATCCGTCAGTCCAGGCCGGCTTTCGCACTCGATCATGCCCAGGTGCTGCTGCACGAAGGTTTGCGCCAGCGTCAGCCCCAGGCCGCTTCCGCCATCCCTGCCCGACACCAGCGGGTAGAAAATACGGTCGCGGATTTCCGGTGCGATGCCCGGTCCATTGTCGATGATATGCAAGTCTAATGCCAGGCCGTAGCGGACCTTGGCCATGGTCACCTGGCGCGCCACCCGGGTGCGTAAAACGATCTCCGCGTCGCCCGCCGCGATCCGCGCGGCCAAGGCTTGCGCGGCGTTGTGGACGATGTTCAGGACCGCCTGGATCAGCTGCTCCTTGTCGCCCCTGAATTCGGGAATCGAGGCGTCGTAATCGCGCCGGATCGACAGGCCGTTCGGGAATTCGGCCAGCACCAGCGAGCGCACCCGCTCGCAGACTTCGTGGATGTTGACGTCGCCGACGATGTGCGGCTTGCGGTGCGGCGCCAGCAGGCGGTCGACCAGGGTTTGCAGGCGGTCCGCTTCCTTGATGATGACCTGCGTGTATTCCTTCAGCTCGCCCAGATGCAAGGGCGGCAGTTCGAGCTCCAGCAACTGCGCCGCGCCGCGGATCCCGCCCAGCGGGTTCTTGATCTCGTGCGCCAGGTTGCGTATCAGTTCCTTGTTGGCCTGGCTCTGGTCGAGGAAGCGCTCTTCGCGGTCGAGTTTTAACTGCTGGACGTTTTCGCGCAATTCGATCAGCACTTCGCCGTTCTCGAGGGCGCTGGCGATCGAGTGCACATGCAGGACCTCGCGCCCCGGGCGCTCGAGCGCCAGGTCCTGGCGCAGGTCGGCGTACTGGTGGGCGCGGGTCTGCTCGCACAGGGCGGCCAGCTCCTCGCCGTTCGAAAACAGCGCGGCCAGGGTCTGGCGCGAGAGCGATTTGAGGGAGGCGTCGAGCATGTTCTCGGCCGCCGGATTGGCGTAGCGCACGCGGTCATGCGGATCGACCAGCAGCACGCTCGATGCCAGCAGTTCGAGGCCGGCGAAGCGCCCGGACTCCGGCGCGCGCTCGGGGGGAGTCAGTGGGCTCATTTGATATTGGCGATCTCGCGCCGCAGCGCTTCCAGATTGCGCTCGGTGCGGCTGATGTCGTCGCGCATCTGGGCCACGCGCTCCTGGTATTTGGCGTAATTGCGCTCGTTGCCCTGGCGTTCGGGTTCGCCGTTGTTGAAGACCTGGCGCAGGTCGGCCAGCTTCTTCTCTTCGGCCCGCAGTTCGTCGGTCAGGATGGCGCGTCGGTCGTCGTCGCGCGCGCGCTGCTGCGAGTTGTCGACCCGCGGGAAGTTCGAGGGACTCGGCGTGGCGGCGGCCGGGGCCGGGTTGGCGGCGCGCGCGGCGGCGGGCGCCTGGCCGCGCCGCTCGGGCGGCGCCGGAATATAGCCGGGCAAGTCGAGCGCCTTGCAGCCGCGTTTTCCCGTATCGGTGAACTCGACGCGGCCTTGCGCGTCGACGCATTTGTAGACCGTGGTCTGGGCGTCGGCCGCGCCGCTGAAGAGTACGCCGGCTGCCAACGCCAGGCCGGTCACGCTGGTTGTCATTCGCATCAGTAGAAGCAGCACGGAAAGCGTGCGAGGTGGGAGTTGAGCCGAATATACCGCATCCATAAAAAAACGCGGGGAAAGCCACCGGCCCTCCCCGCGTTTGTTACGTTGGCTTACAGCTTTTGATGCCGCAGCGCAACGATTCTACTTTATGCCGAATAGTACATGTCGAATTCGACCGGGTGCGGGGTCATGCGCATGCGCTGCACTTCCTGCATTTTCAGGTCGAGGTAGGCATCGATCATGCTGTCGCTGAAGACGCCGCCGCGGGTCAGGAACTCGCGGTCCTTGTCCAGCGCTTCGAGGGCTTCTTCAAGCGAGGAGCAGACCGTCGGGATCAGCTTGTCTTCTTCCGGCGGCAGGTGGTACAAGTCCTTCGAGGCCGCTTCGCCCGGATGGATCTTGTTCTGGATGCCGTCCAGGCCCGCCATCAGCAGCGCGGCGAAGCACAGGTAGACGTTGGCCAGCGGGTCCGGGAAGCGCACTTCGATGCGGCGGCCCTTCGGGTTCGGGACGTGCGGGATGCGGATCGAGGCCGAACGGTTACGGGCCGAATAGGCCAGCTTGACCGGCGCTTCGTAGCCAGGCACCAGCCGCTTGTACGAGTTGGTGCCCGGGTTGGTGATCGCGTTCAGGGCCTTGGCGTGCTTGATGATGCCGCCGATGTAGAACAGCGCCGTTTCCGACAGGCCGGCATAGCCGTCGCCGGCGAACAGGTTCTTGCCGTCTTTCCAGATCGACTGGTGCACGTGCATGCCCGAGCCGTTGTCGCCGTTGATCGGCTTGGGCATGAAGGTGGCGGTCTTGCCATAGCTGTGGGCGACGTTCCAGACCACGTATTTCAGGTTCTGGGTCCAGTCGGCGCGCTCGACCAGGGTCGAGAAGCGGGTGCCGATTTCGTTCTGGCCGGCGCCGGCCACTTCGTGGTGGTGCACTTCGACCGGAATGCCGAGCGATTCGAGGATCAGGCACATTTCCGAGCGCATGTCCTGGAAGCTGTCGACCGGCGGCACCGGGAAGTAGCCACCCTTGACCGCTGGACGATGGCCGCTGTTGCCGCCTTCGGTCTTGGCATCGGTCGACCACGACGCTTCGTCCGAATCGATCTTCACGAAGCAGCCCGACATGTCGACTTTCCAGCGGATCGAATCGAAGATGAAGAACTCCGGCTCGGGACCGAAGTAGGCGGTGTCGCCCAGGCCGGTCGACTTCAGGTAGGCTTCGGCGCGCTTGGCGATCGAGCGTGGATCGCGGTCATAGCCCTTGCCGTCCGACGGTTCGATCACGTCGCACTGCATGAACATGGTGGTCTCTTCCATGAACGGGTCGATGTTGGCGGTGTTCGGGTCCGGCATCAGGATCATGTCCGATGCTTCGATGCCCTTCCAGCCGGCGATCGACGAGCCGTCGAAGGCGTGGCCCGACTCGAACTTGTCGAGGTCGAAGTGCGACACGGGAACGGTGACGTGCTGCTCTTTACCGCGGGTGTCCGCGAAGCGGAAATCCACGAACTTGACTTCGTTGTCCTTCACCATCTGCAGAACATCTGCGGCCGTCTTTGCCATGCGTTTCTCCTAACAAAAAATTGGGGTGTCCGTAGGAGCGAGGTCGATGCCGACCGTCAGCCCGTTTCCGACATACTTGCAGGAACTAATGCAGGAACCATGCCAGCATTAGCAAATGCGTTATCCTTCTTTGGAACGCCGAGAGTTTAACCATAAAATCTGCACGGGCATGCAAATATTCCATGGTGCGCCCCGGCTCAGCGCTTGCACCATTATGGTGCATATGAGGATGGGTGCACCATTTTGATGCGCTGCGCACCGTTTCGGCCAGTGTGCGCCAGGAAGGTGCGAACTTCAACAAGGACAGGGATGAACACCACCAAAGAGATACTCGACGCCGCCCGCGCACGCGCGCCCGGCCAGCCCTATGCCGGTGCGGTGACCCCGGGCGAAGCCTTCACGCTGCTGCGGGCGGCGCCGAACGTGAAACTGGTCGACGTGCGCACCAACGCCGAGCGCGACTGGGTCGGCCGCGTGCTCGTGCCGGACGGCCAGCAACTGGCGCTCGAATGGGCAAGCTACCCCGGCGGCCAGCCGAATCCCCAGTTCGGCGCCCAGCTCGAACAGCTGGCCGCCAAGGACGACATCCTGCTCTTCCTGTGCCGCTCGGGCGTGCGCTCGCGCCATAGCGCGCGCGTGGCGACCGAACACGGTTACGCGAACGCCTTCGACATCCTGGAAGGATTCGAAGGCGACAAGGATGCCGAGGGCCACCGCAAGAGCGTCGGCGGATGGTGCAAGGCCGGCCTGCCCTGGATCGGGGCCTAAGAACCTATCCCAGTAGGGAATGAGTCGTTGCTGACGCGCCTGACAAGCGGCTGCTGCGTTGCTCGTCGTTGCATGGCTCGCCATGCGGCCTCCTCGCGCCTTGCCCCCGCTTGCCATGCATCGTCATCAACTTCCTCCTCCCTACTGGGATAGGTTCTAAGCAACCGATTAATTCGCCGGCAGCACCATCACCTGCAGGCCGGACGGCGTGTCCGGCGCGCGGTACACGCGCATGGTCGCCTTCCTGAAATCCTCCGGCTTCGCCTTCGGGATCGACACGAAGGTCTGCGGATTCAGGTCGACCAGCGGGAACCACGAACTCTGCACCTGCACCATGATGCGGTGGCCGCGGCGGAAGGTGTGGTTAACGTCGCCGATGCCGAAACTGAGCGCCTCCACCTTGCCCGGCGTGAAGGGCACGGGCTGCTCGAAACTGTTCCTGAACTTGCCGCGCAGGGGATTACCGCGCACCAGCTGCTGGTAGCCGCCCATCTCGAGCGTCGGCGCGGGCACGTCACTGCCCTTGCGCTCGCTTGGGGTTTCCGGATACGCAGCCGGATACACGTCGATCAGCTTGACCACCCAGTCGGCATCCGTCCCCGTGGTCGAGACGAACAGCTTCGGCGTGACCGGGCCGGCGATCGTCACGTCGTCTTCCAGCACCTCGCTCTGGTAGACCAGCACGTCGGGCCGGGTCGCGGCGAAGCGCTGGTCCGAGACCATGTATTCCTTCGGCACGCCGGTGGCCGGGTAGCCGATGAAGGGCACGGGCTTTTTCGGGTCGGCGACGTATTCGTCGTAGGCGGCGCTGGCGGCGGCGCCCTGGCTCCAGCCCAGTTTGCCGTCGGCGCCGAAGTACAGGGTGCGCGCCCTGGCCTGGCTTGGGGGCCAGGCGGTGTAGCGGCGCCAGACATTGCTGCCGGTCTCGAAGGCCGTGACTTCGGCGATCGCGCGCTCCGGCTTGACGCCCTTCAGGTGCTGCTCGAAGAAGGGAAATTGCAGCTCCTTGCGGAAGTATTCCGAGGTCTTGCTGTCGAAGCTGACATGGCCCAGGCGCGCGCCCTCGCCGCGTGCCCAGCCGCCGTGCACCCAGGGACCCATCACCAGGCCGTTGAAGATGCCCGGATTGCGCTTTTCGATCGCGCCATAGGTCGTGAACGGTCCCTGCGGATCCTCGGCGTCGAACCAGCCGCCCACGGTCAGCACGGCCGCCTTGATGTTGTTCAGGTGCGGCGCGATCGCGCGCGACTGCCAGAAGGCGTCGTAGGTGTCGTGCTCGATGTTCGGCACGAACAGGGCGCGCTGCTGCTCGCTCATGCTGGCGGCGATGTTCGACAGCGTCAGGTGCTTGAGGAAGAAGTCGTAGCCGTCGGTGGTGCCGTACTCGAACCCGGCCCAGGTCTTGGGCAGCGGCGTCGGGTTTTTCGCCTCGGTGAAGGCGGCATAGAAATCGAAGTTCGCCGCCAGCATGAAGGCGCCGCCGTGGTACGAGTCGTCGCCCATGTACAGGTCGGTCACCGGCGCCTGCGGCGAGGCGGCCTTGATGGCCGGGTGCGAATCGATGATGCTGGCCGCCGTATAAAAGCCCGGATAGCTGATGCCGTAGATGCCGACCTTGCCGTTGTTGTTCGGGACGTTCTTGAGCAGCCAGGCCACGGTATCGTGCATGTCCTGGCTCTCGACGCCCTCGCCGGCGCCGCGCGTGGCCTGGGCGTGCGGCGTCATTTCCTGCCACTTCCCTTCCGACATATAGCGTCCGCGCACATCCTGCTTCACGAAGATATAGCCGGCGTCCTCGAACTCGCGCGAGGGGCCGATCGCTTCCGGCACCCAGTCCACGCCATAGCGCAGTTCGCCCTGGGCCTGGACCCCGGCGCTGTAGGGCGTGCGCTGCATCAGGAAGGGGTAAGCGCGGCCGCCGTCCTTGGGCACGTAGACGGTCGTGAACAATCTGACGCCGTCGCGCATCGGGATCCGGTACTCGTACTTGGTATAGGTTTCGCGCAGGCTGCGCTTGGCGGCGGGTGCGTCCGCCGCACTCCCCTCCAGGCCGGCGGCATGGGCGGCGGGAGCGAAAGCCAGCGCCAGCGAGAGCGCAAGAAGGGACAGCGGATAACGCATGATGGGTTCTTTCAGCAACGAATACACGGGCCGCCAGTGTAATCGTATTTGAATAGAAATTGTTATTCGGGCAAGGCGGTATCGGCCGCCTTCAGGCGCTGGCGCACGATGTTGATATGGCCGCGCAGCCCGTACAGGCCGTCGGCATAGGCCAGCGGGATCGAGATGTGGTTCACCTGCTCCTCGATCTCGTCCAGGCGCTGCAGCAGGTCGGCGCGCACGCGCTCGCGCCGCGCCGCTTGCGCGCCTTCCCAGGCCTGCTCCACGGCGCGCAATTCGCCATACCAGCGATACACGCGCGAACGCACGCGCCACACGTACAGCGGCGGCACGATCTTCGACAAGGGGATGATCAGGGCGGCCAGCGCCACCACCACGACCCACAGCCGCTCGAATAAATTGGCTATCCAGAACCGCATGTAGCGCTGCAGCAGCGGCGGGCCGTCGCGGTAGTATTTGGCCGCCTCGTCGGCCACCGGGATCTCGGTGAACTTCGGCGACGGGAACTGGCCCTGCTGCTGGAACCACCCCGCCCCGCCATGGATCTCGCCGGCCGCCTTGACGAACAGGTCGATCAGCGCCGGATGCAGGTCCTCGCGCGCCACCAGGGTCGCGGTCGGCGCGATCAGGTGGTAGTCCTGCGCCGGGATGTCGCGCCCGAGGTCGACGATCCCGCGCGGCAGCGTCACGTGCGTGAGGAAAGGCAGGCGCCGCGTATAGGCGTCGGCCTGATTAAAGTTGAACAAGCGGATGCCGGGGGTTTGCAGCAGCATCTGGATCAGCGGCGCTTCCGGCGCCGAGCTGAAGACGAGGCCATCGATGCGCCCGGCCAGCAATTCGACGGTGGCCGGCGTGTTCTCGAGCGCGCCGATGGTCAGTTCGTTCGGCTCGACGCCGTTCACGGCCAGCACCTGGCGAAACAGGTTGGGCACGCCCGTGCCTTCCGGCCCCAGGTTGATGCGCAGGCCGCGCAGGCCGGTCAGGTTGGTGGTCGTGACTTTCTCGCGCAAGAACAGCCAGACCGGTTCGGTGAACAGGCTGCCCAAGGACACCAGCCCTAGCTTGCCAGCCTGCTCTTCCTTGGTCGAGCCGCTCTGCACGAAGGCGATGTCGGCCTGCCCGTTCTTCAGGCGCTCCAGATTGTCCTGTGAACCGAGCGTGGGCTGAAGCGACACCAGGATATCGTCGGCCTTCAAGGCCTTGGCGTACTGCACGCCGAAGGCCTCATACGCGCTGTTTTCCTGGCCGGTCGCGAGGCGCACCTGCTTGGGCGGCGCCGGGTCGACCAGCAGGTAGGCGGCGATGCAGGCGGCCGTGACGAGGATGATGGTCGGCCCGGAGGCGACCAGTAAATCGCGCAGCGAGACGAAGGAGAAATTGCGGATGCTGGAAACAGCGCGCCGGCTAACCCGGCGCGCCTTTTCGCTTGCCCTCAACGCACGCACTGGCGCGTGGCGCCCACGCTGCCTTGCGGCGGCTCGATCATCGGCATCAGGCTCGGGGCCAGCGCCACCAGCAGCTGGGTCGGCAGCGCGCTGGTGAAGTCGTAGTTCTCCGACTGCGGACCATGCACATAGGCCGTCATGGAACCGAAGAAGCGTTCGCCGATGTTGAACACGAAGGTCGCCGAGCGGTTCACGTAGCGCGACTCGATCAGGCGGCCGCCGCGGGCGTAGACGTCGAAGCGCTGGTCGCCGGTACCGGTCTTGCCGCCGACCGCGACGATACCGCCGTCGGAGGTCGTGAACGCGGTCTTGACGCGCTTGGCGGTGCCTTCCGAGACCACGCCGCGAATCGCGGTGGCCACGGCGCGCGCCACTTCCGGCGCCAGCACCACTTCGCTGTCGACCTTGGCCGCGCGCTTGACCAGGGTTTCGTAAGGCGTGCCCTTGGCGAAGTGCAGCGAATCGATGCGCTCGACCGGTTTCTTGACGCCGCCGTTGATGATGATACCCATCATTTCAGCCAGCGCGGCCGGCCGGTCGGCCGAAGCGCCGAGGGTGGTCGCATACGACGGCACCAGCGAATCGAAGGGGTAGCCCATCTTCTTCCACTGGGCGTGGATCTTGAGGAAGGACTCGACTTCGATCAGGTCCGCGATGCGCTTGTCCTGGGCATTCTTGCGGCTGGTCTTGAACAGCCAGGAATACACTTCCTGGCGTTCGCGCACGCTCGCCGCCACCGCTTCGCTCCAGCTGGTCTTCGGGTGGGTTTGCAGATACCCGACCAGCCACAGTTCGAGCGGATGGGTCGAGGCGACATAGCCGCGGTCGGCCAGCGACATGTTGGCCGGCGCGTACTGGTCGTACATCTTGGCGATGCGCTCTTCGTCGACTTCGTTGCTCGGCAGCGCGGCGTCGATGAAGGCGCCGAATTCCTGCAGCGTGGCGTTCGGCGCAATCGTGCGGTGCGCGGCGGCCAGCTTCGAGGCGGCCGGACGCACGCCGGCGAACAGCAGCGTTTTTGCCTCGGCCGCGGTCTTGCCCTTGTACTTGTTCCAGAACTTGGCGAGGAAGGTCTTGCCTTCGGCATCGGCGAAACGGGCCAGGTATTCGGCGCGGCGCGGATCGTCGGCGTCGGCCAGCAGCGCGGCCGAGGAGCCCGGCAGCTGGAACATGTAGTAACGCACCACGTCGCGCATCAGGCGCACGAACACGAGATTGGTCGACTGCTGCAGCGCATGCTGCACGGTCATGATCTTCCCATTGTCGAGCTTGCTGAAGTTGCCGAAGTAATGCAGGCCGCCGCCGGTGAAGAAGCCCTCGCCCGGATTGGCCGAATATTTGCGGTCCATGGCCGCGGCCAGCATCGGCGCCAGGCCGCGGTCGGCATTCGCCGGCAGCGTCTGGAAGTATTCGACGCCCCACTGGCTCAGGCGGTCCTTCGGATCGATGCGGGTCTCGCGCAGGGTCTTCGCATCCATCGCGCCGTAACGCTGGTGGAGCTGGTCGACGATGTCGAGATAGGTGACCAGGGTGCGCAGCTTGGCGGTCGAGCCGAGGTCGAGCTTGGCCTGCTCGTTGATGTCGAGCGGCTGGTCGTAGTTATCGGTCTGCACGCGCAGGTAGTTGACCTTGTCGCCACGCTCCATCAGCGTGAAGCTGTAGACCACTTGCGACGGGTCGCCGTTTCCTAACATGCCCTTGCCGGTCAGGCCGGCCTCCGCCGCCGCTTCCGGCGTGGTCAGGCGGCGCAGCGCCGCGGTGACGGCTTGCTGGGCTTGCGAGTCGAGCGTCGAGACGACCGACATGTCGAGGCGGTCGAGGTTGTACAGGCGCGATTCGCCCAGCAGGTAGCCGAGGTGGTTGCGCACCGCGTTCGAGGCCTTGCGCGACACGAATGCGTTCGCGGCCGGCGCTTCGACGCCCGAGGCCAGCGCCGGTTTGAGCTTGACCGCGAGCGCGGCGTCGCGCAGCTGGGGCGTGATCACGCCGGCCTGCGCCAGCACGCGCAGGTGGCTGTTGGTGAGCGTTTCGAGGTCGGCTTCGCCGGCGCCCAGGTAGTACGCGGGACGGCGCTGCGCGATCATCAGCGACAGCGCTTCCTTGTAGACCAGCACCGCTTCCGGATTGTCCATGCGGCCCTTGAGGGTCTGGCTGACTTTCGCGAAATCGCGTCCGTACCAGACCCACATGCCGTCGCCCAGGCCGTTGACTTCGCCGTAGCCGAGTTTCGCCGACAGCGGCACCGTGTTCAGGTAGTCGAGCACGATCTGGCGCCGCGCGCCGGTGGTGTCTTCGCCATCCTGGTAGGCGCGCAGCGTGGCCGAGGCCATCTGGATCAGCTTGTCCTGCAGCGAGGCGGTGCGCCCTTCCGGCGAGTGGCGGTATTTTTCGATCTGCGTGGCCAGCGTCGAGCCGCCGGCGACGCGGCCGCCGCTGCCGATGCCGATCGCGTGCAGCGACTTGTCGAACACGGCTTTCGAGAAGCGGTCCCATTCGATGGCCGGATTGCGTTTCGGGTAAGCCGGGTCGAGCAGCTCGCGGTTTTCGATGAACAGCAGGCTTTGCACCAGCAGTTGCGGCGTGTCGTCGAAGCGCTCGTAGAAGCGCTCCGGGAAGCGCGACGCGAACAGCGGCTGGCTGCGGCAATCGAGGATCTCGAGGCCGGTGCGGGTTTTTTCGCGGTAGGTCGCGAACAGGCCGCGGTCGGCCAGCTCGAGCATCTTGGGCGACATGCGCGCCTGGGCGTCGATCACGTAATCGCGGCTCTGCAGCTTGGTCAGGAAGGCCGGCATGTGCGAGTAGCCGAGACGGGCGTCGTACGGGCTTTCCGCCGGGAAGCGGATCGACTTGCTCGGGCCCTTTTCCATCCGGTAGTGCACGTCCTTCATCATGCCGGCGAACAGTTTCGCCTGCAGCGTGGAGGTGCGCGTTTCGTAGACCGCGTAGCTCGATCCGGCCGCGACGACGACGAGCAGGATGCCGAACAGGATGTACTTGCCGCGGCCCTTGCCTTTCGGCGGCTCGCCTTCGCGTTCCGGTCCCGCGTCCGGCGGCTGGCCGGCGCCGTCGTCGTCCGCCGGAATCTGCGCGGCCGCGACGGCATCGGTCACGAGCGAAAGATGGGGGTGGGTATCGTGCGGCGCGTCCTGTGTCGCCGCATCGAGCGCGGGCGCGGCATTGCCGGTGGGTTGACCGCGCAGTGCGCGAAATACGTTACGGGGCCGTTTGAAACGGCGGGTACTTTCCATGATGGCTCAACCGGTTTGAATCGTAATTCCTGCAATCCCAGTCAACCTGCTCGCCATCCCCGCTGCCGGTCTGTTCGAGAAATTGAAGTGGTCTTTGTGTACGTTGGTGGTTCGAATTGGGCGCCCGATCGCTCGGTTTTTTCTGCGCTCCAAGCCATCATTCCACCACACCAACAGGTCTTCCACGAAGTCCTGTTCAACAAAATTGACCTGCCCTGATCTTTTTCGCAAAAAAACAACGGCAGAGTTATCTGCATAGCATTGATGCCTACAAGCATTGGTATTGCCTTCCTACACGACCGGTATTTCTTGTCGATGTCGCATGTCCTCCAAAGCCTGCAAACAGTAGTACTGGAACCATAGTCCCGTGAACAAAAAGATCAGCAAATACAGCCACACCGACAGGATCGCGAGAAACGGAAACAGCGCCATCGCCAGCACCGCGCCGCCCATCCAGGCCAGCCCCGGCAAGGCGCCGAGCGTGCCCGATGCCATGCCGATCGCCAGCAGCGGCCAGCGGTGCGCGCGCATCAAGGCCTGGCGCTCGGCCGCGCTGGCGTGCGCGGCCAGGGCGTCGTAGCTCATCACGCGCGCAGCCACCCAGCCCCACAGCGCGGCCTGGACCAGCACCGCCAGCGGCGGGAACGCATACAGGGGGATGCTGCAGACCCAGAGCAGCGCGAACACGAGCACGCTGGTCAGGTTCATCCAGACGCTGCCGGCGGAACTGCCGCCTTCCTTCCGGGCGAGCTTCGGGTACTGGCGCCGGCTGACGTGGTTCTCGATGGCGGGCATCGCGAAGATGCCCATGAACAGCAGCGAGGACGCGATCATCAGCGGCAACAGCAGCAGGATCGCCACCAGCGGCACCACGACCACCTTGAGCATGCCCAGGCCCAGCGTGGCGAGCATGCTGCCGCTGGCCTGGAACCAGCCATGGTCGGTAAACAGCGCTTGCAGCCAGTCGAACAGCGCGGGGCCGAACGCATACAGCACGCCGCCCCAGGCCAGCAGCGACAGCAGCAGCGGCACCAGCGAGAGCAGCATCATGCGGCGCGAGAACCCGGCACGCAGCGCCCGGCCCCAGGCGGTGACGACGCCCTTCACGCACGGCTCCGGGAAAGGTATGAAATGGATGGCTGCATGGCGGCGGACTTCCCGATGTCAAAATCAGATTGTAGACAAGATTGCGCGCATAGGCCGCCGCGCCGGTCGGCCTTGGTGTCACGGCAACGGATGGCAGATTGCGGGGGCATGCACTACAATTCCGGTTCACCAGATTATCGAGGGAACAACATGTCCATTACCACCACCGCATCCGGCCTGCAATACGAAGACACCGTCGTCGGCGAAGGCGCCGAGGCGAAAGCCGGTGCCTACGTCACCGTCCACTACACTGGCTGGCTGCGCAACGACGACGGCACCGCCGGCGCCAAGTTCGATTCGAGCAAAGACCGCAACGATCCGTTCCAGTTCCCACTGGGCGCCGGTCACGTGATCAAGGGCTGGGACGAAGGCGTGCAAGGCATGAAAGTCGGCGGCGCGCGCCGCCTGACCATCCCTGCCAGCCTGGGCTACGGCGCCCGCGGCGCCGGCGGCGTGATCCCGCCGAACGCGACGCTGATCTTCGACGTCGAACTGCTGAACGTTTAAGTTAGGTTTTTACCCTGCGGTGCCTGCCGGCACTGCAGGGTAGCACTCCAGATCATTCAAGACTTTCCGCCACGCTCCACACGTGCACCGTACAAGCCGGCGATATTCGTCGCGGCTCGATCTCCTCCAGATTCTCATCAACGCATCGCGCCAGGTAATCCCTGACGTAATCGTCGAGCGCCGCCATGCCGGCAAACAGGCCATGTGCATTCAGGCAGCTGATCGCGTTCGCAAACAGCGCGGGCCGAGTGTAGATTCCCAGCCGCAGCGGCGAACCGAAACCGTCGACCCAGCAATCGTAGCCGAGCGACGTAAACGCGCCGGTGGGTCTGCCAGGCGCCTCGCCTATCCATAGTAATTCAGCACTTGGGGCCAGCACGCGTGCCGCATGCAGCAGGCGCAGGGCCTGCGCGCGGTCGGGGCACAGCCCGGGGCTAAAAGAGGCGCTGTCGAACGCAAAGCTCCGACGCACCACTGCCAGCTCATCGTCGAGTCGCGCATCGTCGACGTCCAGCCATGGGTCCCTGTCCAATCCCTGATAGACCAGCACCCGCGCGCCGACGCGCAGGGACAACGGCCTGTCGCCATGCGCCTGCCCCATGCGCTCGGCTGGCGCCACGACAACATAACCATTTAACACATTAAGCTCCTCCGCTCACCGCGTTTATGCCTGAGCAACCCTTCTAAAATAACATCGTTTCATGGGTCATTTATCGGATCGTGCGCTAAGATGGCCGCGCGCATTGCATCAACCACAGGAGTGTTTTATGAGCTTGCAAGACCAGTTTACCCAGGCCCAGGCCGATTCAAAGAACCTGCCGGAACGTCCGGACAACATGACCTTGCTGAAGATTTACGCGCTGTTCAAGCAGGCCTCGAGCGGCGACGCCAGCGGCGATCGTCCAGGCTTCACCGACATGGTCGGCCGCGCCAAGTTCGACGCGTGGGATGGCTTGAAGGGCACCTCGAAAGAGGAAGCCATGCAGCAGTACATTGATTTGATCGAAGAGCTCAAGGGCTGATTCGTTGTTCGCCGGGTGGGCGCATGCCCACCCACACATACATCATGCCGCGCTGAATATCCGGCGCATCTTGTCCGTGACCTTCGCCTCGATCGCCGGGCGAAACGCACTCATCAACAGTCCCAGCTTGATCTGCAGCGCCGCGCGCTGTTCGCCCAGGGTCAGGGCGCCTTCGACGCCGCTGCGCTCGAAACGCAACACATCGCCTTCCCAACGCCACTGCATGCCGAATTCGGCGGCCACCTTGTCGGCCACCTGTTGCGCCGCGGCGCGTGCCCGTTCCGGGCTCAGGTTATGTTCCTGGACGATTTGGATGTCGGCCATGTATTTCCTTTCTTCTGCTGGTGCGCAAGACAATCCGCCATCATGCCAGTTGCATCGGCCGGATACCAGTCCGCCATGCAATTGATCTTAGTCAAAACCGGTTCCATGCAGGGCGCGAGTATCACCTGAGATATCTCAATCATATGAGGATGCGCCATGGAACAACAACGAGCCCTGCTGCCTGACGACACGGTCACATACGAACGCGACCAGCCGCCGGTCGCCTTCATCCCCACCCCCAGCGCGCCGTATCGCCAGCACCGCAAGGCGGCCCAGCTGCTCGACCAGCCGGGCGCGCCGCGCGGCGCCGACACCCCGCCGGCATCCGACGTGCCGCTGCCGTATGCGTTCGGGGCGCGCGTGCTGATGTGGAAGCAGGACCCCTCGGTGCCCGACATGGGAACCCGCAAGGCCTACCTGCCCGGCGTGGTGCTGGCCGGCCCGCGCGACGCCCGCATCGCGTCCGGCGACCCCGGTATCAGCCCGGTCGAACCGAATGCCTTCGGCGACTTCGTCACCATGCCCGACACCCCGCAGTTCGACGCCGTCCACACCTTCGCCGTGGTGCGCCAGACGCTCACCATGTACCAGCGCTCGCTCTCGTCGGCCGGCGCCGAAATGCCGCTGCCCTGGCAATGGAACAGCAGCATCGACACGGCGCCGCTGCAAATCTTTCCCTACGGTTTGCCGAACGTGATGAACGCCTTCTACAGCCGCAACCAGTCCTGCCTGAAGTTCGGCGACTTCGTTCCGTCAGGCCAGAAGGAGCGCGTGTTTACCTGCCGCTCCTTCGACATCGTCGCCCACGAAACCGGGCACGCCGTGCTCGATGGCTTGAAGCCCTACTGGCTGCAGGCCGATGCGCCGCCCCAGACCGGCGGCCTGCACGAATCCTTCGGCGACCTGACCGCGATCTTCCTGGCCCTGTCCCAGCTCGACCAGTGCGAGGCGGTGGTGGCCCAGACCAAGGCGCGCCTGCACGACAAGACCTTCCTGGCCGACATCGCCGAGCAGTTCGGCCTGGCGCTGGGCGGCACCACCGGCCTGCGCAACGCCGACAACGACCTGACCCTGTCGCAGGCCGGCACCCAGGTGCACGCGATCTCGCAAGTGTTTACGGGCGGCGTCTACGACATCCTGGCCGACCTGTTCGCGCTCGAACGCAATCCGGCCTTCGAGGACGACGCCGCCGTGCTGCACCGGGTCGCCGCCTGGCTGCGCGGCCTGGTGCTGCGCGCCCTGGTCGCCGCTCCGGAAATGGCCGCCACCTACGCCGATGTGGTCAACGAAATGCTGCGCCTGACGGGCGAGGATGGCAAGCCGGCCGCCTACGCCGACGCCATCCGCCACCAGTTCACGATCCGCGAAGTGGTCGGCGCGCCGGAAGCGGGCGAAGCGGCGCCCGCCCCGGTCGCGCCCGCCGACGCCGCCCCCGCCTGCGCCTTCCAGCGCTTGAGCGCGGTTGTGTGCGACGCCCCCGGCGCCCAGCAGGACCGGCGCGCCTGCTGCGGCACCATGAACCTGGCCGAGTACTACAACATCGAACGCGTGCTCGACGCCGAAGCGCAAGCGCTGGCGCGCTGGTGCGCCGAGCATGGCCGCAACGGGCCGGCCGGCGACGCGCTGGCGCTGGAACCCCAGCCGGAGCCGCAGCCGGAGCCGCAAGCGCAGGCGCGCGCGGCCGCCGTCGCGCCAGGGCGCGCCGCGTGAAAATCCGGGCGACCTTGGCCGGCGGCCTGGCCGGCCTCACCCGCTGCGTCGAGCTCGACACGGCTTGCCGCCCCGACGGAGCGGCGCTCGAAGCCCTGGTGCGCCAGGCCGATTTCTTCGGCCCCGCCCCCCGGGGTGCGGTCGGGGCCGACCTGCCGCGCTGGGAAATCACGGTCGACGATGGCGCGCGCCGCGATTCGGTGCTGCTGCAGGACGACGGGTCGATCGATGCGGCCGGCTGGCCGGCCTTGCTGGCCCATTTGCGCACGCTCGCCTGAGCAAATCGCGGCGGCGGCCGCGCGCGTCCGCCCCGCCTGCGGGGCAAATCGCGCGGCACGCATCACATTTACTTATGTATATTGTGTCTAAGCGTGATTTGTAGGAAAGCCCGAATTGCCCTAAAATACAGTGCTTTGCCAAGCCGGCGGCTTCCCCATGCGCCAACGCCCGCGGCACCCACCATAGATAGGACTGTTATGACCCACGTTGTCACCGAATCGTGCATCAGCTGTCGTTATACCGACTGCGTCGATGTATGCCCGGTCGATTGTTTCCGGGAAGGCCCGAATTTCCTCGCGATTGACCCCGACGAGTGCATCGACTGCGCCGTGTGCGTGGCCGAGTGCCCGGTGAATGCGATCTATGCCGAGGAAGACGTGCCGGGCGACCAGCAGCAATTCATCAAGATCAATGCCGACCTGTCGCGCAACTGGCCGTCGATCACCAAGACCAAGGCCGCCCTGCCCGACGCGGACGCCTGGAAAGACGTCAAGAACAAGCTGGACAAGCTGGCCCGCTAAGGCGGCGCCGCCGGTTCGCCTGCTGACGCCGGTTTCACCGCCGTCAGCAGGCAAGTTCCATCCATGGCACACTAGCTGCCATCGCGTCACAGCCCCCCTATTCAAAAATCAACAGGACCATTGCGCATGACTATCAGTGCCACCCACGATGCGGGCAGCATCGCCCCTAACAGTTCGTTCGCCGGCGCCATCGATGCCGACGCCGTCATCATCGGCGCGGGCCCGGTTGGCCTGTTCCAGGTCTTTGAACTCGGCCTGCTCGAGATCAAGGCCCACGTCATCGACTCGCTCGCCGCCGTCGGCGGCCAGTGCGTCGAGCTGTATCCCGACAAGCCGATCTACGACATCCCGGCCGTGCCGGTGTGCACCGGCCAGGAACTGACCGACAACCTGCTCAAGCAGATCGAGCCGTTCGAGCCGACCTTCCACCTGGGCCAGGAAGTGACGACCGTGCAGCGCCGCGAAGACGGCCGCTTCAATGTCGAGACCTCGGCCGGCACCCGCTTCATCACCAAGACCATCTTCATCGCGGCCGGCGTCGGATCGTTCCAGGCGCGCACGATCAAGGTCGACGGCATCGACAAGTTCGACAACACCCAGCTCCACTACCGCGTCAAGGATCCGGCCCAGTTCGAAGGCAAGAACCTGGTCATCTGCGGCGGCGGCGACTCCGCGCTGGACTGGGCGCTGAACTTCGTCGGCAAGGCCGAATCGGTCGTGCTGCTGCATCGCCGCGATGACTTCCGCGCGGCCCCGGCATCGGTGGCCAAGATGAAGGCACTGTGCGACGAATACGAGATGCAATTGATCATCGGCCAGGTCACCGGCTTCGACGAAACCGACGGTAAATTGACTGAAGTAAAAGTCACCGGCGCCGACGGCGTCACCCGCCGCGTCCCGCTCGACATGCTGCTGGTCTTCTTCGGCCTGTCGCCGAAGCTCGGTCCGATCGCCGAATGGGGCCTGGACATCGAACGACGCCAGCTGAAAGTGGTCGACACCGAGAAGTTCGAAACCAATGTGCCGGGCATCTTCGCCGTGGGCGACATCAACACCTATCCGGGCAAGAAGAAGCTGATCCTGTCGGGCTTCCACGAAGCGGCCCTGGCCGCCTTCGGCGCGGCACCGTATATCTTCCCTGACAAGAAGATCCACATGCAGTACACGACGACCTCGCCGAAGCTGCACAAGATCCTGGGCGTCGAGACGCCGGTCTTCGACTGATTCGTTCAGTAGCATCAGCGCCACACATAAAAACAAGTGCCCCGGACCTCCGGGGCATTTGTTTTTATGTGTGCCGCATCACCGACGGCCTATCAAAATCGGGTGTATAACCGCGTTAAGCGTGGGCCGAAGGGTGAGCGCATGACCGGATCAGGAAAATTGATATTTCCAACCGTCAAGCAAGTTACCCTATAATTGGTTGATTAAATTTCGCGCACCGGGCATGGAGCCACACGGCCACCAGGCCGGCGCCAGGGTCCGGGCAAGCCGTTCGGACAACACGCACCACACGAAGGAATTACTATGCTTTATCAACTGCACGAGATGCAACGCTCCTTCCTGACCCCGCTGATGCAGTGGGCGGACGCGTCCTCGAAAATGTTCTCGAACCCGGTGTCGCCCTTCGCGCACACGCCATTCGCGCAGCGTATCGCCGCCGGCTACGAGCTGATGTACCGGCTCGGCAAGGACTACGAAAAGCCGGCCTTCGGCATCGACGCGGTCACGATCAAGGGCGACACCGTCGCCATCAAGGAGCACGCAGCGGTCACCAAGCCGTTCTGCAAGCTGGTGCATTTCAAGAAAGACTTGCCGGAAGCGACCTACGCCGCGCTGGCGCAGCCGACCGTCCTGCTGGTCGCCCCGCTGTCGGGCCACCACTCCACGCTCCTGCGCGACACCGTGCGTGCCCTGCTGCCGGACCATGACGTCTTCATCACCGACTGGATCGACGCGCGCATGGTCCCGCTGACCGACGGCGCCTTCCACCTCGACGACTATATTTATTACGTGCAGGACTTCATCCGTGCCCTCGGCCCGGACGTGCACGTCATTTCGGTCTGCCAGCCGACCGTGCCGGTGCTGGCGGCGATCTCGCTGATGGCCAGCGCCAACGATCCGAAGCTGCCCAAGACCATGACGATGATGGGCGGCCCGATCGACCCGCGCAAATCGCCGACCGCGGTCAACGACCTGGCCACCGAAAAGCCGTTCTCGTGGTTCGAGAACACCGTGATCTACGCGGTGCCGGGCAATTACCCGGGCTATGGCCGCAAGGTCTATCCGGGCTTCCTGCAGCATGCCGGCTTCATTGCCATGAACCCGGGCCGCCACGCCCAGAGCCATCGCGAGTTCTACCAGCAACTGGTGCGCGGCGACGACGAGTCGGCCGAGAGCCATCGCCAGTTCTACGACGAATACAATGCCGTGCTGGACATGCCGGCCGAGTACTACCTCGACACGATCAAGACCGTGTTCCAGGAATTCCGCCTGCCGAAGGGCACCTGGGAAGTCGGCGGCAAGCTGGTCCGTCCGCAGGATATCAAGACGGTCGCGCTGTTCACCGTCGAAGGCGAACTCGACGACATCTCGGGCGCCGGCCAGACCCAGGCCGCGCACGATCTGTGCAGCAGCATCCCGGACAACATGAAGCGCGACTTCGTGGCCCCGAAAGCCGGCCACTACGGCATCTTCTCGGGCCGCCGCTGGCGCGAGACGATCTGCCCGAAAATCGGCGAATTCATTCGCGAGTTCAGCTGATCCGCCAGCCCCGGACATAGAAAATGCCACGATTCGTCGTGGCATTTTTTTTTGGTACTGCGACGCTCGGTCAGACCGCGTCTTCGCGTCGATCCTCACCGCGGGCGAAGTCGGGATCGGCTTCGTCGTCGTGGGTGTGGTCGCGGCGATCGCCATGGCGGCGGTCGTCGTCGGCGTGTTCTTCCTGCGGCGCGCTGCCGGTTCCCGCGCTGCCGGGGCCGCCGGGCGTGTGCGATACCACGCCGGTCGGGTCCGGTTCAAGCAAGGGGGCGATGATCCATTCGTTCATAAGTTCTCCTGTAGGCGTCGGCCGCATCGCGCGGCAGATGGCATATTAAGCCATCGCCGGCGGATCACATCTGTACGATGCGTCACTTACGGAGATAATACGCCTGCCTGTCAGTTACCGAGGAAGATGTTGGCGATGATGCCGGTGGCGACCGCCGCCAGCACGTAGTCGTTGCCGACCTGCACCCAGTGGTGGCCGCGCGGTGGCGCGCTCAGGCGGTGCGAACGCCAGTTGTCGACCACGTACTGGCGATTGTTGTACGCTTCCCCACGCAAGCGCGCCCCTGGCCAAAGCGCTTCGCAGGGTCCCCGCTTTTGTCGGATAATGACGCCTTTAACCGCGCCTTTGCCCAGCCCCGCACCGTGACCAAGACCCTTGCCGACCTGATCGAAGACCAGCTGCCGCAGACGCAATGCACGAAATGCGGCTACCCGGCATGCCGGCCCTATGCCGAAGCCATCGCGCGCGGCGACGCCGGGATCAACCAGTGCCCGCCCGGCGGCATGGAGGGCGTGCGCCGCCTGTCCGCGCTGACCGGGCGCCCGGTGATTCCGATCAATCCGGCCAACGGGGTCGAGCGGCCGCGTCCGGTCGCCTTCATCGACGAAGCGCTCTGCATCGGCTGCACGCTGTGCATCCAGGCCTGCCCGGTCGACGCCATCCTGGGCGCGGCCAAGCAGATGCATACCATCCTGCCCAGCCTGTGCACGGGCTGCGACCTGTGCGTGGCGCCCTGCCCGGTCGACTGCATCAGCATGGTGCCGGTGACGGGCACGGCCACCGGCTGGGCCGCCTGGTCGCAGCCGGCGGCGGACGCGGCGCGCGCGCGCCACGATGCGCGCAGCGAGCGCCTGCAACGCGAACGCGCCGAGAACGATGCGCGCCTGGCCGCCAAGGCGCTCGAGAAAATGCGCGAAGTGACGCTCGAGGCGACCAACACGCCGGAAGAACTGGCCGAGAAGGAGCGCAAGCGCGCCATCATCGCGGCCGCCATCGAGCGTGCCCGCCAGCGCGCGACGACGCCGCCTGGAGATAAGACAAACGAATGAACCCGGCCAAACGACTAGAAATATTTACGCGCTTTCGCGCCGCCAATCCGCATCCGACCACCGAGCTGGAATACACGACGCCGTTCGAACTGCTGATCGCCGTGCTGCTGTCGGCCCAGTCGACCGACGTCGGCGTGAACAAGGCCACGCGCCGCCTGTATCCGGTGGCGAACACGCCGCAAAAAATCCTCGACCTCGGTGTCGATGAATTGAAGTCGTATATCTCGACGATCGGCCTGTACAACACCAAGGCCAGGAACGTGATCGCCACCTGCCGGATCCTGGTCGAGCAGCACGGCGGCGAGGTGCCGCGGGCGCGCGAGGCGCTCGAAGCCTTGCCGGGCGTGGGCCGCAAGACGGCCAACGTGGTGCTGAACACGGCCTTCGGCGAGCCGACCATGGCGGTCGATACCCACATCTTCCGGGTCGCGAACCGCACCGGGATCGCGCCGGGCAAGAACGTCGACCAGGTCGAGATGAAGCTGCTCAAATTCGTGCCGAAGGATTTTCTGCAGGATGCCCACCACTGGCTGATCCTGCATGGCCGCTACACCTGCGTGGCGCGCCGGCCGAAGTGCTGGAACTGCATCATCAACGATCTCTGCGAGTACCGCGCCAAGACGCCGGCACCGGATGGCTTGATCGCGCCGGAGCCGGTGGCGCCGCTTATGGCGCGGGAAGCCTGACCCGGGAAGCGGCCGCGGGATAAGCCGGCGCCTGGGCATCGTTGGCGGCGTCGCCGTCGAGCTTGAACACGCTCACGACCCGGCTCAGCGCCACGGTCTGCTCCTGCAGCGCCTGGGCGGCGGCCGCCGCTTCCTCGACCAGCGCCGCGTTCTGCTGGGTGACGGTGTCCATCTCGGTGACCGCGAGGTTGACCTGCTCGATGCCCGCCCCCTGCTCGGCGCTCGCCGTGCTGATGTCGGCCATGATGTCCATCACCCGCTTGACGCTGGCGACGATGTCGGTCATGGTGGCCCCGGCTTCGTTCACCAACAGGCTGCCGGCTTCGACCCGGGCTACCGAGCCGCCGATCAGGGTCTTGATTTCCTTCGCCGCGCTGGCCGAGCGCTGCGCCAGGCTGCGCACTTCCGAGGCCACCACCGCGAAACCACGTCCCTGCTCGCCGGCGCGCGCGGCTTCCACCGCCGCGTTCAGGGCCAGGATATTGGTCTGGAAGGCGATGCCGTCGATGACGCCGATGATGTCGACGATTTCCTTCGACGATGCGCTGATCGCGGCCATGGTGCCGACCGCGCGTTCGACGATGTCGCCGCCCTTGATGGCGACGTCGCAGGCACTGACCGCCAGCTCGCTGGCCTGGCGCGCGTTATCCGCGTTTTGCTTGACGGTCGCGGTCAGCTCTTCCATCGAGGACGCGGTTTCCTCGAGCGCGCCGGCCTGCTGCTCGGTGCGCGAGGACAGGTCCAGGTTGCCCTGGGCGATCTCGCTCGAGGCCACGGCGATCGTTTCGGCGCCGCCGCGCACTTGCGTGACGATCCGCTTCAGATTCGTGTTCATGTCGCGCAAGGCGGCCAGCAGCTGTCCGGTTTCGTCGCTGGACGTCACCTCGATGTGGGCGCGCAGGTCGCCCGCGGCGACGGTCTTGGCCACGTCGACGGCGCGCCCGAGCGGTCCCACGATCGAGCGCGACACCAGGATGCCGGCCACAATCGCGGCAGCGGCGCCCAACACCATCGCGATCAAGGAGAGCAAGGTCGCGCGCTGGCTGCCGGCCGTGGCCGCGGCCACGTTGTGCTCGGTCTCGTCGGTGATCGCGCCGCTTGCCTGCACCAGCAGCTCGGACGCCGCCCGGTCCTTGCCTTTGACCGCGCCGTCGCCCGTGGCCGCATCGAAAGCGGCGGCCTCGAAGCGCGCATAGCCTTGCCGGTAGTCCTGCCCCATCTGCGCATGGGCCTGCCTGAACTTCTCGAGCAGGTCGCGCCCCTTGCCGGGCGCCAGCGCGCCAAGCAAGCCCGCCACCTGCGCGTCCACCTTGCGCTCGGCCTCCTGGAAAGCTTGCCAGTACTTGGCGCGCTGCTTCTCGTCCTTGCCGCGCAGCAAAGTGTTCTTCCACTCCTGGACCTGGGTCTTGAAGGTCGATTGCATCACTTCCACCTGGTGGGCCTGGCGGTAGCTGACGACGGCGCCGTCATAGGTCGAGATCGAATTATTCAGTTCGCGCATGCCGAACAGGCCGGCACAAGCCACCAGCAGAGCGACGGCGGCAAAGCAAAGAGGGAGTTTATGGCGCAGTTTCATCGTGGGGTCCTGGGGTCGGGAATCGCTGCCGGTCATGCGAGGCGCATGCAAGCGTCTTGCCAGTCTACGGGACATAGTGTCGCGCAGCAATAAATAGACGCCGCTCGCCCCAGGCCGCCGCGCGGCCGTCCGCGCGCCGCAACACAGTTATCCGGATGACAGCACGCGGCCGTGGCCTGCTGCTGGTTACCCCTGTTAGATACTTACACATTGTGCAAGTTTCCAAACTAGAATGTTTTTCTCTAGCTAATGTGCCCGTTGGGCACCGAATGGAAAGCGCGCACATGGCCCAACCCCGCCGGCTGCACTCCTTCGACAACTTGCGCGCCATGATGATGTGGCTCGGGATCGTCCTGCATGTGGCGGTCAACCACCTGACCGGCGCATCCGTGCTGCCCTGGCGCGATACCCAGACCACGCCGGTGGCCGACCTGCTGCTGGTCTTCATCCACGCCTTCCGCATGCCGGTGTTCTTCATCCTCGCCGGATTTTTCGTGGCGCTGCTGGTCGCCGGGCGCGGCTACCAGGGCATGCTCCAGCACCGCATGCGGCGCCTGGCCCTGCCCTTCGCCATCTTCTGGCCGATCCTGATCGTGTGCACGACGCTCCTGATGATGGTCTACCTGCACCTGATGGCCTACGGCAGCGTCGGTCTGGACCCGGCGCTGATCACGAAAAAGTCGAAGAACATGTCGCCTTTTAACACGATGCACATGTGGTTCATCTATTACCTGATCTGGTTCTGCGTGCTGACGGCGCTCTTCGCGCCGCTGGCGGCACGGCTGCCGGCCGCTGCGGGGCGCGCGGCGGACCGGGTGTTTCGCGCATTGGCCGGCAGCTGGTGGGGGCCGCTCGTGCTGACGGTTCCGCTGGCCTTGATCGGCGCGTCATACCGGGCCGGCATGCTGGCGCCGGACGGCTCCTTCATTCCGAATCCGAGCGAACTGGTGCATTTCGGGCTGTTTTTCGGCTTCGGCCTGGCCCTGCACCGGCACCAGGATTTCCTGTTTCCCCTGTTCATGGCCAAGGCCTTTCGCAACGCGTTCGCGGGCTGCGTCAGTTTCGTGCTGGTCCTGGGCGCCTTCAAGTCCTTCAAGACCGATCCGCAGGGGGTGGCGCATATCGAACTGCTGATCGCTTCGCTGTACAACCTGACCAGCTGGCTCTGGAGCCTGGCGCTGATCGGCCTGTCGCTGCGCTTCCTGACGACCCAGAACCGGGTCTTGCGCTATGTGTCGGAAAGCTCGTACTGGGTGTTCCTGGTGCACATGCTGGGGACCATCGGCTTCGGCGCGATGTTGTACAGCCAGCCCTTCGGGCCCTTGACCAAGATGGCGCTCAATATCGTGGCGACGACGGCGGCTTGCCTGCTCACGTATCAGGTGCTGGTGCGGTATAGCTTGATTGGGGTCTTGCTCAATGGGCGGCGCCAGGAGAAGACGGTGCCGCTGGAGGTGCTTGCTGAACCGAAGTGAAGCGGGTGGGGATGTGCGTGATCCGCGCAGGCGCGAGCGCCCAGGCGGATTCACATGACGATTAACCTTCGAGCAGCGTGGTCGAGCCGGTCGCGAACGACGCATTCTGGATGCGGCCGTCGACGACTTCGTAAATGCACAGCATCTCGAGCGTGCCCAGACCGTCGTCGAAATTACGCGTCACGAGTTCGAGGTCGGTGACGAAGTTGCCGAGCACGACGCGGCTGAGCAGGCGCGCATGCAGGTCGGGTTCGGCAAAGCGCGTGAGAAAGCGCGCGCGGATGGCGTCGCTTCCTTCGGCCAGTACGGCCTCGTGCAGGGCAAACTGGCGTGCATTGGGCGCGTAGGTGCGCATCAGGGCGTCGATGTCTTGCGCGTTATAGGCATCGAGCTGGGCCTGCACCACGGTGGCGGGAGTTTGCATAAGGTCTTTCAGAGTAGGACGAGGTTGTCGCGATGGACCAGTTCCGGTCCTTCGATATAACCGAGGATGGCTTCGATCTCGCGCGAGGAATGGCGCATGATGCGGCGTACTTCGCTGCTGGTGTAACTGGTCAGGCCGCGTGCCACCGGCAGGCCCGCTTCGCTGACGCAGGTGATCACCTGGCCGCGGCCGAATTCGCCGCGTACGGCGATGACGCCGATCGGCAGCAGGGATTTTCCTTCTTGCGTCAGCTTCTGGACGGCGCCGGCGTCGAGCACGACTTCGCCCACCGTGTGCAGGTGGTCGACCATCCATTGGCGGCGCGCGGTCAGGCGCGTAGTCGGGGCATTGAGTTCGGTGCCGATCGCTTCGCCCTGCGCCAGGCGCGTCAGCACGTCGATCTCGCGGCCCCAGGCGATCACGGTATGGGCGCCCGAGCGTGCGGCGCGGCGCGCGGCCAGCACCTTGGTCAGCATGCCGCCGCTGCCGATATTGCTGCCGGCGCCGCCGGCCATGGCTTCCAGGCTGGCGTCGCCGGCCAGCGCCTGTTCGATCAGGCGCGCGTCGGGGTCCTTGCGCGGATCGCTTGAGAACAGCCCGCGCTGGTCGGTCAGGATCACGAGGGCGTCGGCTTCGATCAGGTTGGCGACCAGGGCGCCGAGGGTGTCGTTGTCGCCGAACTTGATCTCGTCGGTGACGACGGTATCGTTCTCGTTGATGATCGGGACCACGCCCAGGCGCAGCAAGGTCGTGAGCGTGGCGCGCGCGTTCAGGTAGCGTTCGCGGTCGGCCAGGTCGGCGTGGGTCAGCAAGACTTGCGCGGTCTTGACCCCATGCGCCTTGAAACTGGTTTCGTAGATTTGGGCCAGGCCCATCTGGCCGCAGGCGGCGCAGGCCTGCAGCTCGTGGATATCGCGCGGGCGGCTGGTGAAGCCCAGGCGCAGCATGCCTTCGGCGATGGCGCCGGAGCTGACCAGCACGACTTCCTTGCCGAGCGCGCGCAGGGCCGCGATCTGGAAGGCCCAGCGCGCGATCGCCGCATGGTCGAGGCCGCGGCCTTCATTGGTGACGAGCGAGGAGCCGACCTTGACGATGATGCGGCCGGCGGCCTGGATGACGGAATTCATGGCGAGAGTCTCTTTTCCCTCGGGCGCAAGGCCAGCAGGGTCAGCCCCGCCAGCAACTCGATCCCGCATACGACGAACAAAACCCCGCGCGGCAGGCCGATCGCGAAAGCCGCGACCAGGCGCCCGGCCGGCTGGGCCAGCAGGAATAATGCAACGAGATCGCCGAGGATGGGCTGGTCGCCCCGCCTTGCCGCCAGCATAGCCAGTCCCGCGGTGGCGAGACGGACTCCGACATAGATGGCGTAGAACTGGCTGTAACCGTTCACGCCAACGAGAAACAGGCCCATGGCCGTGGCGACCCGGTCCGGGTCGAGCATGGCGATGAGCGCCGCCAGCGAACTGACGGTGGCCACCAGCTGCAGGAGCTGGTGGCGCGCCCATTCGCGGGTCAGCTGGAGACCCTTAGTCTTCAAGGATCTTGAAGCGAGGATCGTCCGGATCGATCGAGACGATACCGCGCGCCTCTTCGGTCATCTGCATCGATTCATCGACGCGCAGATCGGTGGCACGCTTCGCTTCCAGGTGCAGGTAGATCGCATTGATCAGTTCCTGGCAGCCTTCGCGGTTCAAGGCCGAGATCTCGAAGTACGGGCCCTTCCAGGCCATCTTCTTGATGAAGTCCTTGACGCGCTTCTTGCGTTCTTCTTCCGGCACGACGTCGAGCTTGTTGAGCACGAGCCAGCGCGGCTTGTTGAGCAGGTCCTCGTCGTACTTCTCGAGTTCCTTGATCAGGGCTTTCGCCTCTTTCACCGGATCGACGGTCGCTTCGAACGGCGCCATGTCGACGATGTGCAGCAGCAGGCCGGTACGGGCCAGGTGACGCAGGAACTGGTGGCCGAGGCCCGCGCCTTCGGCGGCGCCTTCGATCAGGCCAGGGATGTCGGCGATGACGAAGCTCTTCTCGTGCGACACGCGCACCACGCCCAGGTTCGGGTGCAGGGTCGTGAACGGGTAATCGGCGATCTTCGGCTTGGCGTTCGAGACGGCCGTAATGAAAGTCGACTTGCCGGCGTTCGGCATGCCCAAGAGGCCGACGTCGGCCAGCACCTTCAGTTCGAGGCGCAGTTCGCGGCGTTCGCCCTCTTTACCCTCGGTCTTCTGGCGCGGAGCGCGATTCGTCGAGGTCTTGAAGTGGATGTTGCCCCAGCCGCCCTCGCCGCCTTTGGCGAGCATTTCGGTCTGGCCGTGTTCGGTCAGGTCGGCGATGATTTCGCCGTTGATGTTATCGATGATCAGCGTGCCGACCGGCATGCGCAGATAGACATCGTCGGCACCCTTGCCGTAGCAATCCGAGCCGCGACCTGGTTCGCCGTGGCGGCCATGGTGGGTTTTCGAATAGCGAAAGTCGACCAGCGTGTTGATGTTACGGTCTGCAACCGCCCAGATCGAGCCGCCCTTGCCGCCGTCGCCGCCGTCCGGACCGCCGAATGGGCGGAACTTCTCGCGCAGGAACGAGGCGCAACCGTTGCCGCCGTCGCCCGCAATGACTTCAATTCTTGCTTCGTCGATAAACTTCATTTTGACCGCCAAAAAACTAAAAAGGCTCTACTGGTGAGCAGAGCCTTTCGATGGAAGGCTTGCGCCTTACAAGGATGCGCCGCTCGGAGCGGCGCGTACGTCAATTACGCTGCGACTGCTTCAGCAGCTGCGACGACGGTCACGAATTGCTTCGAGCCCACGCCTTGCTTGACGAATTTCACAGTGCCGTCGACCAGCGCGAACAGGGTGTGATCCTTGCCCATGCCGACGTTGGTGCCTGGACGCACTGGGGTGCCGCGTTGACGGATGATGATGCCGCCGGCATTGATTGCCTGGCCGCCATACACTTTCACGCCAAGGCGCTTGCTTTCTGAGTCGCGGCCGTTACGGGTAGTGCCGCCGCCTTTTTTGTGTGCCATTTAAGTACTCCTTGATGACTTTGAAGAGAGGGGCAATTAGCCGTTGATCGAAACCACTTGGATTTCGGTGAAGTTCTGGCGGTGGCCCTGACGCTTCTGGTAGTGCTTACGACGGCGCATTTTGAAAATGCGGACCTTGTCGTGGCGACCATGGGAAACGACCTTCACCAGCACCGTAGCACCTTCAACCAGGGGAGCACCAAACTTGATGCTTTCGCCCGCGCCAACGGCGAGGACCTGATCGATGGTGAGTTCGGAACCAATGTCTGCCGGTATCTGTTCTACTTTAAGTTTTTCGCCAGCGACAACTTTATACTGCTTGCCACCGGTTTTTATGACCGCGTACATGATTGAAAACCTCATCAATTGTTTAATAAAAATCCCTACGGCGACGATGCGTCGTGCTTCTCTGGTGCCGGGGAACAGGGAATTATACACGGTTCAACCTGTCGCGTCAAAAGCCCGGATCGTCCCCCACTTGGCGTGGCATCGCGGCAACGTCGCCCAACGCGCAGCCAAGCCCCGACGCACGCCTCGCGCTTGGCGAAATGGCACGGCTCATGCGTGCATGTCGTATAATCGCCCCGCACACATCTACGCACGCCAACCGCATCTCAACCGCATCTTCAACGTTACCAGCAGGTTTGCCTTGTCCGCCGCCATCCCCCTCGCACAACAGAACAACCTCACCCAATCGATCGCCGCCGACATGGACGCGGTCAACACGGTGATCCGCCAGCGCCTGCATTCGGAAGTGAGCCTGGTCAACCAGATCGCTGAATACATCATCAGCGCCGGTGGCAAGCGCATCCGCCCCGTACTGGTCCTGTTGCTGGCGAATGCCCACGGCTACCGCGGAACGGCCCACCATGAACTGGCGGCCGTGGTCGAATTCATCCACACCGCCACCCTGCTGCACGACGACGTCGTCGACGAATCCTCGATGCGGCGCGGACGCCAGACGGCGAATGCATTATTCGGCAACGCGGCCTCGGTGCTGGTGGGCGACTTCCTCTACTCGCGCTCGTTCCAGATGATGGTCGGCCTGGAAAACATGCGCGTCATGCAAATCCTCTCCGACGCGACCAACGTGATCGCCGAAGGCGAAGTGCTGCAGCTGCTGAACATGCACGACCCCGACGTCAGCCACGAAAGTTACCTGAAGGTGATCCGCTCGAAGACGGCCAAGCTGTTCGAAGCGGCGGCCGAACTGGGCGCCCTGGTGGCCGGCGCGAGCCAGGCACAGGTGGCCGCGGCAGGCGAATACGGCCGCTCGCTGGGCACGGCCTTCCAGCTCATCGATGACGTGCTCGACTACGCCGGCGACGCCGCCGAGATCGGCAAGAACGTCGGCGACGACCTGCGCGAAGGCAAACCGACGCTGCCGCTGATCTATTTGATGGAACACGGCACGCCGGAACAGCGCGAACTGGTGCGCAGCTGCATCGAGCAAGGCGACGAGCAGCATTTCGACGCCGTGCTGGCCGCTGTCACTTCCAGCGGCGCCCTCGATTACACCCGCCGCGAAGCCGAAACGGCCGCCCGCCGCGCCGCCGAATCGATCGCCGACCTGCCCGACAGCGCGTACAAACAAAGCCTGCTACAACTCTGCAGCTTCGCGGTTGACAGGAACCATTAAGCAAAATTATAGTAATACTTCCCGAGGCGACTGGGTCCAGCGCCTCGAATCAGTCGGGGTGTAGCTTAGCCCGGTAGAGCGCTACGTTCGGGACGTAGAGGCCGGAGGTTCGAATCCTCTCACCCCGACCAGATAAACAAAAGCCAGACCAGGTGCAACCGGTCTGGCTTTTTTATTTATCCGTGCGGGGATGACTTGTTGCCTACGCTAATTCGGTGACGAACTGGGACAAGGGGCGGCGCACTTTCTTCAGGTCGACAAGCCAGTCGCCTTCATCCGCACGATAACCAACAGGCAACAGGATTACCGAACGCAATCCACGTTCACGCAGCTTCAGGATCTCATCGACCTTGGCCGGATCGAAGCCCTCCATCGGGGTGGCATCCACTTTTTGCTCAGCGGCCGCAATCAGCGCGCTGCCCAGGCCAATGTAAGCCTGACGTGCGGCGTGCTCGAAATTGGTCTGGGCATCGCGTTGCGGGTAGGTCGACAGCAATTGCTGGCGGTAGGCTTCCCAACCTTCGTTTCTGATGCCGCGCTCGGCGTTCACCAGATCGAACATCGCATTGATGCGCTCGGCCGTATACGTATCCCACGCGGCGAACACGAGCAGATGCGAGCATTCCGTCACCTGGGCCTGGTTCCAGGCATGGGCCCTGATCTGTTCACGCAGGCCATCGTTGGTCACCACAAACAGTTCGTATTGTTGGAGGCCGCTGGAACTGGCCGTCAGGCGTACCGCTTCGAGAATGCGGTCGATCTTCTCTTTGGCGACCTTTTTAGCAGGGTCCATTTTTTTGGTGGCGTAACGCCACTGCAAGGTTTGCAGGAGATCGGACATGCGGATTTCTTTCCATATGAAGTGAATGACGCACCATGATGCCGGACTCGGCGGTTTTCTGCCGAGCCCGGCTTCATTTGGCCGATCGTTCCTGCCCGTCGGTCGCTTACGGTGCGACGGCGACGGTGTGGTTCAGGTTGTTGAAGCCGGTCGCCGCTTCCCAGGTGCCGTTGTTGGCCAGCTGGATCGAATACTCCGGACGGTTGCTCAACGACGCTTGCGGATCAGGCAGGTTCAGCAGCACAGTGTAGTTACCTTTGACCATGTCGGCCGGCAGGCTCACGGTCTGGCTGATCGCGGTCGTCTGGTTCGCGGTCCAACGACGTGGATCGGTTGCCAGCTTGACGCGGTAGAGTGCGCCGCTCGCCGTATTCCGGAACACCAGTTCCACATTGCGGGCATTGAACGGTGCGGCCCAGCCCAGGTTTTGCATCTGCAGGTTCACGGTGAACGCGCCGCCCGGCTTGGCGCTGCTCGAGTAGGCGCCGCTCTTGAGGACGAAGCGATAACCCAGCTTTTGCTCGACTTGCGCGAAGCAGCCCTGGCTTCTCCACTTATCCAGCACGGTCACGTTGTAGTCCAGGTTCAGGTAGGACCAGTGGAACTGACCCATCACGCTGAGGGCGCTCGGGCAATCGCTGCGCGGTGCCGAATAGCCGCAGGTTTCGCCACCCGATGGCACGTAGTTGGTTTCGGCCGCCAGGTACGGGTACTCCACCGACGGATTGATATAGGTGCCGTAGTCGGACGAGTTCGACAGGAAGCAATCGTTGTGGTGGCCGAGGCGTGCCTTGGCGGTACCGGTGAAGGCTTCGGCGCTGGTCAGCGCGGTCGGGCTGTACAGCTTGGTCTTGAACAGCGGCATACGCAGCTGCACCGAACGTTCCGCAGGCACGACGGCCAGCAGCTTGTCGACCACCGATTTACGGTCAGCCATGTTTTGGGCCGTCATGTTGTAGCTGTCGCCGTAGTTCGCCGTGTTGCCCCACTCACCCCAGCTGCCGATCAGGCCGGCTTGCACGACGGTGATGACGTCCTTGTTCGCGGCGAGGAAGGGAGCGAGCTGGGTCAGGTGGGTATTGACCATGGCCGGTTTCGCGTCGCCAGGATTGTTCGCATCGTTATAGGCAAAACGCACGATCGCTTTCAAACCGGCCTTGCGCACCGTGTCCATTTGCTGCTGGAACAGGTTGAGCGTGGTCTGGCTGATTGGCGAGTTCACGAAGTTGCGGAGATAGAACACGCACAGCATCAGCGATTCGCCGCCCGAGGTGCGGAAGCTCGTCAACTGGCTCTGGCTCAGCGGCGTCTCGCAGCCGACGTGACGGTAGAAGCCACGCTCGGGATTGGTGATCGTTGCGGTGCTGGCCGTGTAGCTGACTGGCACGGTTGCGGTCGGCGTCGGCGTTGGCGTTGGGGTTGGGGTCGGGGTTGGCGTCGGCGTCGGCGTTGGCGTTGGCGTTGGCGTTGGGGTTGGCGTTGGGGTTGGCGTTGGCGTCGGCGTCGGGGTTGGCGTCGGCGTCGGGGTTGGCGTTGGCGTCGGGGTCGGAGTCGGGCTGGTCACGGTGAGCGAGACGCGCAGGATCGGCGAGACGATCATTGGCGCATCCGTCTGGGTGACTGCGTTCAAGGCGGTGGCGGTGCTGGTGACACCGATATCGGTGCGGCCCACGATCGCGGTCGCCAGGCCATTGGCCGAGGTGTAGTTGACCGTCTTAACGAAAGTCCAGCCCCACGAACCATTGCTGCCGGTGTAACGGTACAGCAGTCCGTTTTCAACCATGAAATTCGCGCCGATACCATTCGTACGGAAACCAGTCGTTGCAACGCGGTCCGTATCGATAAACACACGCACCCATGCCGGGGCACCGGTGAAAGGCACCTTGAAGGTAACAGCGCTTGCGGTGCTGCTGGCGGTGGACTGGGCCGCCGTTGCCAGTGCGGTAGCGGACACCGGTGCCGACACTGCGGCCATGGCGAACGGCGTCGAGGCGAGACCGGCACAGACCAGCAGCAGGTGCAGAGGACGACGGGCGAAGATTGGGGACGACTTTGGAGCGTTGAACATGTGATAAATCGCTTTACGTTAAAAACCAAAACAAGAGCGTGAGAATCCCGCCGCCTCTTGCGGAGCAAGTGGCAGAGACAATCCGCAGGAATTTGAGCGTGACAACCCAACCGCCGCTCGCAGCGCGAGAGGCAGGGTTACAGCGCAGGAATTACGGGAACGAAACTAAACGACTGGTGCCAATCAGTTAGCGGCGGCGACAGCACGTGTTGCGAGTGCCATGATGGACGAATGGAGTTGCGACGACGGTAGTGCGGTACTGCCCGAAGATGCAAACAAGCGCACGAACGATGTTTCCGACAAAGACTTCTCCTTCAGCTGAAATGGTGTACGTTTTTTCATAAAACAAAAATCCTCAATTTCAATCTACTCAAGCTTTGAGTTGCCCCAAGGCGATTAGTTCCGCGATTAAAGAAAAAAATTTTCTTTGCGAAACATGAAAGCTTGCAAAAAATCCTCATATGGTTGCTGTGAATCAATTGTTTTCATTCGAGAACAGCTCGATGCATCACCGACGCAGTTCCGTGAGTGAGTAAGTTGGACGTTTCCCTAAGCCATTAGTTCCGCAGGGAAAAGAAAATATTTTCTTTGCGGAATATGAAACAGTCAGGGAATGATGAGGCCGGTTACAAGACCTGGCCTTGGGATGGCAGCAGGGTGCTGTCGCCTTCGATGGGAAATGCAAGCGCGCCGCATTCAGCGGCGCGATTCAATCTATCAGTGAATGCTCTCCTGCCCTACTCGACCTGGACAGGCATCGTGGCAGCCTTGGCGCCGCGCGACGGCCTTGCGAACACCGCTTCCCACATATGAGAAATCTTGTTCAATGAGAAGCGTTCCCGCGCTTGCATTGCGCGCACGGCAAACTCGCTTCGCACCCCCTCGTCCAGCATGAACTTTTCCAGGGCGAGCTCCATCGCGTCCGCATCGCCGGGCGCCACCAGGATGCCATCGACCTCGTGCCGAATGATATCCCTGGGGCCAGTGTCGCAATCAAAGCTCACCGCCGGCACGCCGTAGGCCATGGCTTCGACCAGCGTATTGGGAAAGCCTTCGAAATGCGAGGTCATCGCATACAAGTCGGCAAGTTCGTACCACTCCCCCACATTCCCCACCGAGCCGGGCAAGAAGATGCGCGCCGCCAGTCCGGCGGAGGCGGCCTGCGCATGCAGGGCCTCGCGCAATGGCCCATCGCCCAGGATGACGAGATCCCAGGTGGGATGCCTGGCCGCCAGCCGACCGAATATGTCGATCAAGGCCGAGAAATTCTTTTCCATGCTGAGGCGCCCCACGCCCAGCAGCATGCGGCGCTCACGCGAACGCCAGGCTGTCGGACTGACCTGCGGCTCGTTGTTCAACAGCGGCCAGCTGACGGCGTTTGGAATGACGGTAATGTGCCGCGCATGCGAATGGACGGAAAGCCAGCTGGCACATTCCTGGGTCAAGGCCACGACCGCGGCAAGACGGCCATAGGCATGGCGCCGCATCGTCTCCCAAATGATGCCCATCGGGGCCTTCGGCGGAAAATTGTGTTCCGAGCCGATCGTCCGCAGCGCAGGCATGCCGCGCGCGGCCAGCGCCAGGACCACGTTGGCTGTATGCATGGCGGACAAGGCGACCTCCGGCGCGACCTGGCGCAGCACCCGGCGCAGGGCCCGCACCCGCTTGACGGTGCGGACGAAGCCGGCGAGCACATTCTGATTGCTGCCGGCAAGGTCGAGCGCTATCCGTTTCACGCCAGGATCGAGCACATAGAAATCCGTCGTTTGCGACGCGACCGTCACGACGGTGATATCCCACCCGATCGCCACCCAGTAATTGGCCAGATTCGCGACCACGCGCTCCGCGCCGCCATTTTCAAGCGAATGAATATAGATCAGCAATCGCATAGCTAGTCCGCCTCATGGTTTCGACACTCAAACAAAGGACTGCGGCGTCGCCCGGCGCATCACCCGGGCGCTCTCACACGGAAGCCGGATGCGAGGGCCGCCCGTCTTCCCAGGCCGGCCAGGTTGGCATCGAGGTAGACCGTGCCCGGGGAGGTCGTCACCGATGCATTGGCCACGACCTTGCCGTCGAACCTCCCGGTCACCGCCGCGTGCAGCGAAATGCGGTCCCACACCCTGGCCGTCGTTGCCCGCACGCCGTCGCTTTCATGATCGAAGACGAACAGGTTTTGCGCCGCGCTCACGTTGGTTAAATTGACGGTGGCATCGATGTCGCGCATATAGCCGTCGGCTTCGGTGCCCTGGTGGTAAAAATGGACATAACCACTGTGGATCCCGTCCCCCGACACATCGACCGCAACCCGCACCCTTTCCACATTGCCCGTGCTGGCGCCAGTGGACACCAATGCGACCAGACCGTTACTGCCCGGCCAATTGGCCGTGTTACGGGAGTCGACCTGGACGTCCGCATCGTTCAACGCATAAGCGATGAAAGCGCGCCTGACGTTACGGCAAGCCAGCTTGACCCTGACTTTTTCCCTGACAAAATTCGCACCGACGCCATAGTAGGAATTGCGCACTTCGCCTTGCACGCTGAGGTCGGCGAGGTGCATGCGGCCCGCGGCATTGTTATTCGATGCAAGCAAACCCATCACGTTCTCGGCATAGCAGTCCACCATGTTGAAGCCGCGGCTTGGCCGATCGGCCTGGATGCCGACGCAGTACATCCCTTTCCAATTCACCCAGGGACTGAATCCCGTATCGATGAAATTCGCCCCGGCGATCGTAATATTCTGAAAATTAAAAAAATAGAACAGGTTCGGCACGACGTTCGCCGTGGTGGTCGCCGTAAACGTCGCCCCATAGGCGGAGATAGCGATATTGCGCAGGTTGCGGCACAGGATGATGTCCTTACCGTGGGCATGCGCGCCAAAATCATAGAGGCCGGCAGGCACGAACAAGGTACCGCCGCCAGCGCCGGCAAGCGCGGCGAACGCCTTGCCGAACGCGTCGACCAGGACGGCCCGCCCTGCCCCGGGCTTGCCGCCATAATCGGCAAGATTGACGACGGTGGACGGCACCACGGCAGCGCCGATATCGCCCACCTTGCCGCGCCACACGATTCTGGGTGGAGCATCATCGACAACCGTGGGCAACAGCCCCGCAAGGCCGGCACCGACACTGCGCACCAGCAATGCGCGACGGCGTGCGGCCCACCCGGTTTTCCTCATGGAATAAGCGTCTCCCTCCATCTCACTGCCACGATCGGCAAGCACGCCGCCAGAATATTTGTCATTTGGTTAGCTTGTTTTTCACGAAATACGCCGACTTGAAAATCGCCTTTGCCCATCTTTCCTGCTTATGTTGTTGCAACATCCGTTTTAGTCGGCGGACATAGGCGACGGCGACTACCTTCGCGACCTTGTCGACGTTCATCAGCTTTTTAAAGCGGGAACGATAGATGTGCACTTCGTCCATGCTGAGGACTGCGCCCAGCATGCGCTGCTTGAAATCGAACACGCCACCACCGAGGTAGAATTTTTTCCCGCCGCGGACGATGCTTTCGCAGATCGTCTGGTGCACACACAGTTTGCCGAATCCGTGTTTTTCGTAATGGGGATCGTAACCGGTGACCTCGCCGAAATAACTGCTCCCCACGCGGTAGTTGATGGACCCTGCGCAGATACGGCCATCGACCAGGAACAGACTGACGAAGCCGCACGCGCCGGCCAGCCGGGTAATGCGTTCGACATCGTAGGAAAAATTGACACCGCTGGCCCTGATTTTCAATTCACTGAAACCGATAATCGCGCGAATATGTTCGTCCTTGATATCGCCGTCGGTCAAAAATCTCGCCTCGAATGAAGGAAAATTTCGCAGAAGTCCGTTTGTTTGTTGCCTGACATTCGCCCGTGTCGATTTCCCGAGGCTGCTCGTGTATTCCTCGGGCGTCGCGGGCAAGGTGATGACGAAGGTGTCTTTCGAATGATGCCGCTGTACCGGAAAGCGGAAGCCGCGCGTCGCCGTTTTCAAGGCTTTGAAGGTGATGACATCGGCCGTCTTGAATGTCGTGAAAATAGCAGCGGCGAAGCGATCGAGCTCAGGCTGGGCGATCTCGATCATTTCATTGAGCACCTCCACGCGCCGCCCACGACAGGTGAACACCAACACGGTGCTCGCATGGCCGTCGTGGCGCGCGACGTAACAGCAGGCGTTTTCAAGCGACCTGAACACCCTGAAGAAAGGCATGGACGATTGCAGCATGTCGTAGCTGTCGACCAGCTCGTTCTCGATGAGGGGAGGAAGATCATGGCAATACAGGGAGATGGTGGCTCCGTCCGCCTGAACCAGGGTATGTGGAATCATGTGTCAAATCCGCGCTGTGAATTAAAAAGATTGCGCACAAGTCGCTGTGATCTACGCGACCGGCGCAGGGTTCATCTCATCCATGAATCCGCTGTGCCGGAAGATCGTCTGCCGCTCCCTGGTCAGCGCTCCCGCATAGACAATCCGGATATCGGCGTCCTTTTCCTGCAATTCGAACGCTAACTGCGCGATGAAATCCTGTACCAGTTCCCGGTCCCGGCACTGCGGGTGCACATACAGATCGAATAGCACGATCCGCTTCGCCGATGCTTGCGCGAGCGCGTCGTCGCTGCCTGAACGCGCCCAGCAGAAAATCTCCAGCCTGCCATCCCGTGCGTAACTGAACAAATCGTTCAGCCTTTCCAAGCGCTTCATGACCGTGTCGAGAAATTCGTAATACCTGGCGGACGCGCCACCGGCATCGAATGTGAAGACATGGTTCAAACAGTTTTTGGCGATCGCGAGCCGGCTTCGTGGGGCACTGTGCGCTGCGGGGCGGTAGTGGAATTGGCACGCGTTGCGATTTGATCCGGGGTGCAGTTTCTTCCCTATTTCGCGCCAGCCGAACAAGGCGGATTCCTTGATTCGTTCATAGGCTGCCATCAGGTCCGCGGGCCGATAGCCTGCCGTGCGTAATTTCGCCTTTAGAAATCGCAGCGCGCTCAGGCGCGTTTCGTTGATCAGGCGCCGACGCGGGTCGCGGTAGATCATCAACTCGGCCACGGCATCGTGCCCGGTCGCGAATTGCTCCTTGTATTTGTCGCCGCCCGGCGTCAGGTCGAGCACGGGCAGCCCCTCCCCGACCAGGTGCACACCCAGCATGGCCAACAGCAGATTTCCCGGAGAATGGGCCGCCAGTGCGGGATTGTAGGTATTGATCCCCAGATGTACCGCGCGTTCCTTGCTGAACAAGCCAATGTGCGCGGCCGCGATCTTTTCCCCGACGGTTAATACGGTCGTGTGCAGCAAGCCCCGCTTTTGCAGTTCGATGTGAAACGGCTTCTTGAGCGGGTCCTTCAAGAAAGGCATGCTTCGAAACAGCGCGCCCTGGCGGAAGTCGTATTGGCGTGCGATCTCATCGAACACGCCGACAAAACGCGCGTGTTCGACCACGTTCTCGAACGCGACCTCGCCCAGCCTTCCCAAGCGATTATAATTTTGCCGGTGGTTTTTCTTGTTGCGTTGGCGGGTCATGGCGGCGGCATCGATCTGCATCAGCGGCCGCGCATGCGTACGCAGCGCGCACGCTGCGCCATCGCCGTCTATGTCGTCGATCCAGTCCAGCGGTATACCAGGCGGTAAATATTTGAGGCACAAGTCGGCCTTCGGAAACTGCGTCCGGATCGCTCGTAGCGCATTGATCATGAAGCTGCTGTCGGTGTCAGAAGCCTGAAGCCAGCCCTGGTACTCGGCCTGCTGGACTCCCGCTCCCGTCAGCATTTTCCGATGCGGACGTAGAGCGAGCGTCAACAGGCCGTTGAGGGAGCCAGCATCGCGTTCGTCGACCACGACCACCGGAAGAAAAGCAGATCCGTACAAGTCATACCAGGGCATGACGAAATCCGGGTGCTGGCACGCCGTGGCCCATGCACAGCGCTCATACAGTGTGGTCCACTTGCCGAGAAAATCCTCCGTACTGAGGTAGTGCTGTGCTTCGCGCCCGGTCAAGATCCGCAAGTTCATCTTCACTCCATTGGAGACAACAGGCCTGTGCGGCCGGCAAGGTCATGCTGATGTCAGGATGTCACTCGACGCTCTCGATGGCGGAGTTCAGGAGCGGCATGGACGCTCCCTTGCTGGTCGATTCGAGTTGTCCGATCGCGTTCAGATATTTGGCGATCACGATATTTTCATCGAATTGGGCCGCGACCTTTTTCCGGCCCTTGCCGCCCATATCCAGGCGTTGCTCGTTTGAGAGCTGCACCATCTGAATCATCTTTTCGGCGAGGTCGTTGGCGTTCTTCACCTTGCACAGGAAACCGTTCGAGTCGTGGTCGACCACTTCCTTGCACCCGACCACGTCAGTCGTGATGATGGGACGTCCCATCGCGGCGGCCTCCAGTAGCGAACGGGGCACCCCCTCGCGGTAGGAAGGCAACACGATGCAATCGGCATCGGCCAGGAAGGGCCGTACGTCGTCGGTTTCGCTCAGGTACTGGATCAGCCCACTCTGCTGCCAGCCCTTGATTCGTTCCAAGGGAATCGAATTCGGATTTTTCGCATCGACGGCGCCCAGCAACTGGAATTGAACGGTAGGCAGGTATTGACGGACGATTTCCGCAGCCGCGGCATACTCCTCGATTCCCTTATCCCTGAGCATCCTGGAGACCAGCAGGAAGCGAAAGCCACGGGTGTGCAGCGGTGGCGGCGGCGAGGGAACAAAATGCTGCAAATCGATTCCGGATCCGGGCAAGAGATCGGCCGCGCTGGCACGGGTCAGGCCGGCCTGCACGAACAGGTTGCGATCGTCCGGATTTTGAAAGAAGACCCGGTTCGATTTGCGCAGGGAGGTTCGGTACAAGCGCTTGACCAGGCAGGTCAGGATCGTGTTGTTGATGAAGGTCGCCCCGAGACCGGCGATGTTATTGATCACCGGGATATTCAGTCCATGCGCGGCAATCGATCCATACACGTTCGGTTTGATCGTGTATCCCAGATAAGCCATCGGCCGCACGGACTGCAGCACGCGCCAATATTTGACCAGCAAAGCGAAATCCTTGGTGGGGCTGGTGCCGTTATTATCCATGGGAAGCATCTTGAAGCGGCAACCCAGCGGAGACAGCCGCCGCGAATAGCTATCGTCAGGCGCCATCACCATGACGTCGTAACCTTGGCGAATGAGGGCCTTGACTAAACCGGAACGAAAATTATGAATATTCCAGGCCGTGTTGACAGATATAACGATCTTCTTGTTCATAATCGAATGTCCTCAATCAGGTACTTCACCATGGCTGTTACCAGTACGCTGGGTCCTGACGCTTTCGCACCAGGCAGGACGGCGTACCGTTTCTATGCATCCCTGTGAAACTACTGCGTCCCGTCCGCGAATTGCGCCGGGGAGCTCGTCACGGCGGCAAGGGAGACAGGCGATGGCGTATCGGCACCGCCCTGCCCGGCCGCCGGCTGCTGTTCGATCCACGACTGGAACATCAAGACATCCCACAGGTGGTATTGCCAATTGCGCTGACCGGAGAGGTGCTCGTGCCACTTTTTTCGCAAGGGGACAGGATCTAAGAAGCCTTCGCGCCGGATCCGCGATTCGTCGAGGAGGCTTTCGGACCATGCGCGCAAGGGTCCGCGCAGCCAGTCGCCGATGGGCACGCCGAATCCCATTTTTGGGCGCTCGATCAGCGCCTTCGGCACGTAGCGGTGTAATACCTGGCGTAGAGCCCATTTGCTGGCGCCGTCCCGCAATTTCATCGATTGCGGCAGGCGCCAGGCAAATTCGACCACGCGATGGTCGAGGAAGGGAACCCTGGTTTCCAGGGAAACCCGCATCGCCGCGCGGTCGACCTTGACCAGGATATCGTCGGGCAGGTAGGTCATCAGGTCGAGCGCCATCATGCGCTGGACGCCATCGAGTTCGGGCAGCGCCGGCGCCTCGCCTGTCAATACACCGCGTGGTTCGGTCGCCTTGAGAACCAGCGAAGCCGGATCGTCCCAATGCGACACCAGGCCGAGATACAGGTCGTCGAGCGTGGGACTGGCGATCACGTGGGCGCCCTTGTGCAGCTTGTCGCCGGCATTCGGGAAGCGCAGCGACGAGGGCAGCAAGCGCGCCAGATTGCGCGCCGTCCGGCTCCATGATTCGACCGACACGGCCGTGATTCCCCTGGCGGCCAGCCGGCGTAGCGGTAAGGGGACGGCGTGGATCGTCTTCCAGAGTTTCGCCGCCATTTGATAGCGGTTGTACCCGCAAAATAACTCGTCGCCCGCATCGCCGGAAAGCGACACGGTCACGTGCTGCCGGGCGAGCTGGGATACCAAAAAAGTGGGCAACTGGGACGAATCTGAAAACGGTTCGTCGTAGATGGCCTGCAGCTGCGGGATCACCGAGCGCGCCTGCCCGGCGCTGACATACAGCTCGGTATGGTCGGTTCGCAGATGACGCGCGACCGCCTGGGCGTATTGCGCTTCGTTGTATCCGTCTTCGTGAAAGCCGATGGAGAAAGTCTTGACCGGCCGGACCGACTGCGCTTGCATCAATGCCACGATCGTCGACGAGTCGATCCCGCCCGACAGGAATGCGCCCAGCGGGACATCGGCCATCATCTGCGCGCCCACTGCGTCCTTCAATAACAGCTCCAACTGGTCCACCGCCTGGTCGGGTGTGCCGCTGAAGGGACTGGCGACGCCTGCCCGCATCTGCTGCGGCCCTGACCAATAGGTCGCGAGCCTGGGTTCGGGCTGGCGCGCCGATACGCTCAGCAGGCATCCCGGCGTCAGTTTCGCGATCCCCCGATAAATCGAATGCGGCGCCGGAATATAGCTCAATCTCATCTGGAGACAAATGCTGCCCCGGTCGATGACATGCTCGAAGGCGGGATGGGCACGCAAGGCCTTGAGCTCGGAGCCAAACAGGAACACCTTGTTGTTCCCGCGGCCTTGCCAACCGTAGTACAGAGGCTTTTCGCCAAGCCGATCGCGCCCGAGCGTCAGGGTCCTGGTTTGGCGGTCCCACACCGCGAAGGCAAACATGCCGATGGCCCGTTCCACCGTGCCCTGAATACCCCAGGCATCGAAACCGGCGAGCAGCGTTTCGGTGTCGGACCGGCCACGCCATGCCGGTGCGCTTGCGCTGGCCTCGAGTTCCTTGCGCATCAGCAGATGGTTATAAATCTCGCCGTTGAATGCGATGACATAGCGGCCGAATGACGACGCCATCGGCTGGTGACCCGCGGGCGACAAATCGATGATCGAGAGCCGCCGATGACTCAGTGCGACGTGATGCTCGCCATCGGTCCAGTAACCGGCATCATCCGGGCCGCGATGGACGATCGCGTCGCTCATGCGCTTGAGCAGCGCCGCTTGTTCGCCCTTGGCCTGAAACGGGGTCGCTCCCAGAAATCCGACAAATCCGCACATTAGCGTGTCCCTCTCGCGATGACGTTTTCATAGATGAGTTCAAACCGATTGCGCACACAGGACATCGAAAACGTGGCGCGAATGCGGTCCTTCCCGCGTTGTCCCATGTGCGCGCGATCCTCGGGACCGAGCGCCATCACGCCGGCCACCCCTTGCGCAAGCGCTGCGGAATCGGCTTTCGGCACGAGCACGCCCGTGTCGGCCATCAGGACCCCGACATCCCCGACGTCGGTGGCGACGCAGGGCAAGCCCATCGCCATCGCCTCGCCGACGACGTTCGGGAAGGCTTCCGTGCGCGACGCCAGGCAAAAGATATCCATCGCCGCCAGGCAGGCCACGACGTCGGAACGCTCGCCCAGCAAAACGAAGCGGTCGGCGTACCCCGTCGCATCGATCCAGCGCATGAGTTCATCGTTATCGGTCTTGAGATTTTTCCCGACCATCAGGAAGCGCAGCTGCGCATGACGGCGCGCAAGTTGACCGGCCGCTTGCACGAAGTTCTCGGGGTCCTTGTCGAGGTTGAATCGACCCAGGGTCCCGACCACCACGTCACCGTCGTCGAATCCGCATTGCGCGCGCAACTGGCTGCGCTGGGACTGACTGGAGATCAGCACGGAAAGATCGAAGCCGTTGGCCACCACCACCATGCGGCCCGCATCGTAGCCGACCAATGAATGGGAGCGCCGCGCGGCTTCGGCGACGCACACGATGGTATGCGGGATCCAGCGCGACAAGGATGCGCAGGCCTGGCGCACGTAGGACGTGGCGCGCGCGCATCCGCCATCGACATCGGTCGTTCGCACGCCCCAGATGACGTTGCGGATTCCCGCGATACGCGCGGCCAGTCCGCCCAGGAAATCCGCGTGGTACAACCAGGTCTGCACGATGTCGGGGCGCATGGTGCGCATCAAGCGATACAGCCGGAGCATGCTCGACACGGGCGAGCGCCTGAAATCGAGGACGATCAATTTGATGCCGGCGTCGATAAAGCGCCGAAACATGCCGCCTTCCGGCGTCAGCACAATCACCGTATGCGTGTATTGACTGTCCCGGAACGCGAGAATGAGCCGATAGAGCGCCATTTCCGCGCCGCCCACCTCGAGACCGGTAATCACATGCAGAACCTGGCGCGTCATGAGCGAATCCTTTGCGTGGAGTGAGTGAGCGCCGCCGCAGGGGCGGGAAATGGCATCTGGGTATTGGTCCGGAATGCCGGATCGGCCGATTCGGCGAAATCGCCCATGCAATGCGAGCGCATTCCATACCGGTCGGCCAGTACCGCGTAGTGGCGCAATACCTCCTCCAGCAGCGCGAGGTTCTCGTCGACGTCGACGCCGAAATTATGCGGATGCCACCACAGGTGAAAGACGCCCCCGGTTCGCGCGGCGGTGGTCATGGATTGCTTCACGCGGCGCAAGCGCAGCGCCGACAATGCCCGTTGGCGCCCCGACCACGGATACAAAAACAGGCTCGCCGGCACATTGACCAAGCCAGCTTCGTGGCGTTCACGCTCAGTGCGGTCGCCGCTCAACGGAATGCACGCGTCTGAAAACCGCGCCAGGCGCCCGGCCAGCCCGCCTATGACGGCATCGCCGTTGCGATAGAGCCAATGGTGGGCATTCCCGCGATACACCTCGATTCCGGCGGCGGGCAACACGGACAAGAATTCCTCAACGATCTGGTTACGCGGAAGTACGATACTGCGCACCGTCGCCCCCATGTCGGCCGCAATGGCGTTGGCGCATGCCAGGTCGGCTGCGAACTGGGCGGGAGTCGCCCCGGCTTCATTGCAGTAGAAGTGACTGAACGTATGGGTCGCTAATTCCTGGCCCTGCGTGGCCAGAATTTGTTCGACCAGGGGCCGGCCGAAAAACAGTCTGGCGTTTTCTTTCACCAGACTGTCCAAGCAGTAGGGGGAGACCCCGGCACGCAGGTAGCCCGGCAAGAGCGTCGGCCGGATCGCGCGCCAATGCTGGTAATCGCGGCACATCAGCATACCCACCGTGGCCCAGGTCACTCTGACCCCGCGCCGGCTGAACAGCGCCAGCATGCGCCGTATGGCCTCGCCTCCGCCGAGCACGTTGAGGCCATACGCATCGATGGTTTGTTTATCGCATACTCCCCAAAACATCTCGAAGTCCAACGAAATGACAAATTTGGAATTACTCATAGATGCGTACCATGGACATTATCTTCATGGCCTTTCGGTATCCTGGACAGGAATTTTAAGCAGGCCATTGTTACGCCGCCCTGCCGATCAATAAATTGATGCCAAACCACTATCAATATTAGTGACCTGACCCGTTCCTTAATTGATTGAAATGAACAGTTTGAAAACTATATGAAAAAATATTTCCTGCTTCTCTGGCCGCGTCAGCGCGTGCGATGAAAGCGGATAGCTCGAAAATTAGTCTGATAAACCCCTGCAAGCTTTGATCTTTCCGCTATTTCTTGTCAGTTTTGACCGTTTGGTTCAGGTCGAGGCAGCGCGGTCCTGCTTTTTCTGACAGAAATTAGGGCAAATGTCGCCAGCCAGTACGATGCGGAATCGAACATCTGGTGCGTGAAAAGGGACATGAACACAAAGAGGAATACCATCGCCAGTTGTAATCCTCTTTCCGCAAAAAATTTTCCTCTCCACAAAATTACCAGTAACCACATCCACAAACCGACGCCAAACAGGCCGTATTCCGCTGCCAGCATCAGCACCTGGTTGTGCGTACTCCCGCGGTGCGTCCAGAATCGCGTCGCGCCCGCCCCCGCACCGAAGACAGGGTTTTGCAAAAACATATCCCAGCCGGCCTGGATAACGTCCGCCCGCTCCTCCGAACTGTCATCGTCAAATTTCAGGGTGGAAAAGAAATCCAGGCGCGACAGGATATTGCTGGACGCCGCTTCCAGTTCCTGACGTGAGTTGAGATAGCTTTCGAAGCTGCCCAGGAACGCCAGCGCAATTCCAAGAATGATGGCCATCGTCACGAATGCCGATTTTGGCAAGGAGCGTTTGACGACCAGTATCAGCAAGATCAACGCCCACGCGATAATCGACGAGCGCGAAAAGGTCGTGAGTACCGCCGCGCCGCACAGGAGGAAAAGCGGCACCCGGTATCGCGGATTGATCACGGCGCAGCCCAACAGAAAAACAAGTAGCAGCGCCTCACCGGCCATGGTCGGATTGATGAACATGGCCGCGGCGCGTCCCAGTACCGCGCCTTCGGTTTCCATTGAATACAATAATCCCGGCCGGGCGAAATCGAAGATGACTGCGCACGGAAGCACGATCATCAATAGCACCACCGTGTAAAGATATTTCTTGTAGGGGCTGATATAGGCCACAAAACCGAGAAAGACGGCGAACAGGACGTATTGAATGCGGGTGGTAATCAGCGACTGCCGCGACTCGAGATGGATATCGAACAGATAAATCCCATCCCATTCGTCGCTTGCCGAAACAACCGCGAGGTGCAGCAGATTCAAGACCAGGAATAATCCGGCCCATAATACAAAGGGAGACACCAGGTAAGCGCTGAACGACTTGGATTTCAGCAGCATCAGCGGGGTGACCAGGAAAAAAATTCCGAAGAAGGTGAATTTCGGCAAGATGCCGGGATTCAGGATATAGCCGTAGATCGGCAGGTTCGAATAGATCGCCCCCAAGGCGGTGCCCAGCACCATGGTCTGGTACCAGATCAGGAAGCCGCCACGGGCGCGGCCTTTCGAGCCGGACGCGAGCGCATCCCCAGGAAAAAGCTCGGACTTTGCCAGAATTTTGGACGTCATGAGCCGCACCGTTTCGCCGCTCTTGCGCTGCCGGCGGGCGCCAATAACCGGGGTTGTTTCGACAGCTTGGTAAATAATTCTTCCCACATTTCCGTGATCTTTTCGACGGAAAAGCGTTCCCTGGCATCGCCGGCGCGGTCGGCCAGCCTGCTTCTGAGCGCCGCATCGCCCATGACCTGGCCCAGGCGCTGCGCCAGTAATGCCGCGTCATTCACGGGAACCAGGAAACCGTCGATTCCATGTCGAATAATGTCGCGCGGGCCGGTGTCGCAGTCGACGCTGACCGCCGGCAGTCCGTGTCCCAGCGCTTCCGCCAGCGAATTCGGAAAGCCTTCGGACTGGGATGTCATCACATACAGGTCAGCCCTTTCATACCAGGCGCCGACATTGCCGGCGATGCCGGGGAAGAAAATACGGCCTTCCACCCCTTCGGCACGGACCGCCGACTCCAGCACGCTGCGTTGCGGACCTTCGCCTAGAATGACCAGGTCCCACTCCGGATGTCGATTGGCCAGTTGCGAGAACGTACGTATGAGTAGCGGATAATTCTTCACAACGTCGAGTCGCCCTACCGCCAGCAATACCTTGCGCCCGGTACGGCAAAGGGCCTCGGGATTGATCCTTGGCTGATTGTTCGGCAGTGGCCAGACGGCGGCGTTCGGAATCACGGCGACATGGGTGGCCGACGAATGCGTTCGAATCCATTCGGCGCATTCCTGGGTCAAGGCCACGACCGCGGAGAGCCGCCCGTACATCCTGCTGCACAAGCTGCCCCAGATACGGCCCAGGGGCGCATGGGGGGGATAGCAGTGCTCGGAGCCGACGGCGCACACCCCGGTCAGGTTGTGGCTGGCAAAAGCCAGCAGGACGTTGGGGGTGCTCATCATCGAGAGCGCGACGGTCGGCCGCACTTGCTTGATGACGCGGCGAAGTGCGGCGACCCGCCGGATGTTTTGCAGCAGTGCGTCCATCACGCCACTGCTTTCGCCGGACAGATTGAGCGATATGCGCTTGATCCGCGGATCGAGGCGATAAAAATCTTCGCTTTCCGGATTCAAGGTCACGATCGTCACATCCCAGTGTCGCAGCACCCAGAAATTGGCGAGCGTCGCTGCGACCCGTTCAGTACCGCCCCCGGCCAGGCTATTCAGGAAGATAAGGATTTTCAATTGATCCACTCCATTGCGAAGCATGATGGAATAAGGGGAAATCAAGGTCCCGTCAGGGCGCACGTTTGATCGACAACCAGAAAAAGATTGCATTGAACCCGTAGACAAACACTGTCCCGAGCGCGATCCCGTCGATGCCAAGGAGCGGCACCAGAACAAGATTTCCGATGATTTTTCCTGCACACCCGAGTACACCGGACCAAAAAATCAGCGTGAAACGACGCTGGCTCAACGCGTAACTGACGAGGACCATGCAAGTAAAATAGAACGGCAGCTGTGGCAGTCCAAATCGAAGTACCTCCGCGACGATCCGGGTGTCGCTGGCCGAAAACTGGCCACGTTCGAACAGCAGCTGCACCGCCCAGGGTGCGAGCACATAGCCGATCAGCATCACGACGACACCCGCCATGAACATCAGGCGCGCCCAATACATGGCGACACCGTGGTTACTCCCGCTGCCGCCGGGTCGCGACTGCGAGAAAACCGGCAAGGTCGCGCGCGACACCGCGACCGCGGCCAGGCCCAGGATCAGGGCCAGGATGCGGTTCGCGTAGCCAAGCGTGGCGACTGAGCCGGTACCCAGGCTGACCGCGTAAAACTGGTCGATGATGACGGTCAGGCTCATGAGTGCCTGGCCGCCGATCATGATCCCGAAGCCTTGCCAGAACCAGCGCCACTGGGGGGAAATCCGGCTGAACACGGGCGCCTCGAGTTCCTCGCGCCTTGCCATCGGCACCAGCAGCGCCAGCAGGTGGCAGGCGAAGCCGGCAACTGTGCCCCAGACCAGCGGCGCGATCCCTCCGCTGGGAAATGCCAGGATGGACACCGCGATGAAGAATGTTGGAATACTGTCCAACAATGTGTTCACATGGCGTCCAGCCGACAGCATCCACGCCGACTGTAGCGCGACGAGCATGCCCAGGGGCAGCAGAAGAATCAAACCAGGCAGCGCCGCTTGCGCCAACTGCGTCGAATTGGCCGGCAGTCCACTTCCCCCAAGCGCCAACATGGTTCGAATACCCAGCCAGGCGAGCACTGCCAGCCCAGCGCCCACCAGGAGCGCGAAACCGAACAGCTCCGAGCGGAAATACGGCAGTTCCTGAGGGCCCGATTCACGCATCCTTGCCGCCAGCGGAACCAGAACCGCGGTCAGCACGCTGCACCAGATACCGATCGGCCAGGAGATCAGGTTGAACAGGAAATGGTAGGCGTCCACCTCCGCTGTGATGCCATAACGGTAAGCCACCACCATCTCTTTGGCGGCGCTCATCAGTTTTCCGACGAGCGTGAAAACGGCGACCGTCAGCATTCCCTTGAAAATTGCAAAATGATGCGGATCGGCCGTCTTGAACCGCGTTTCCAGAGTGTTCAGAAAATTCACCAAAGCCCCCCGCCACCTCATGTGCACAGTCGCATGCCGGCCACGACCTGTTCCGCAATCCGATTCCGGCGTTTTCAACGACCGCGCTGGAGGGCCAGTTGTTCATCGACAACCGGTGGACAGTTTCGGTCCTGGGCCACCGCCTTCCTGGCGGTGCGTTCGACATACCAGGGAATCGCCGCCTCGAGTCCGTCGTACAGCCGGTATGCCGGTTCATAGCCGAGTTGTCGGATTGCCTTGCTCACATCGGCCTGCGAGTGCCGCACATCGCCATTCCGGAATGCGGTGTATTCCGGTTTCCGGCTGACGGCGATGCCATTCAGCGTCAAAATGGTCCGCAGATAGTCGAAGAGCTGATTCAAGGTCGTGGCGTCGTTGACGGCGACGTTGTAGATGTCGCTGCCCTTGGCGGCGGGCGATACGGCCGCCAGCAAGTTGGCCTGGACGGCGTTGTCGACGTAACAGAAATCGCGGCTCGTATTGCCATCGCCGTGAATGAGCACCTGCCCGCCCGCCACCATCGCCGCGATCCACTTCGGAATCACCGCCGCGTACGCGCCGTTGGGGTCCTGCCGTTTTCCAAACACGTTGAAATAACGCAGGCCGACAGTATTGAAGCCGTAACACCGCGAAAATACGTCGGCGTACAGTTCATTGACGTATTTGGTGACGGCATACGGAGACAAGGGTTTCCCTATGCACTCTTCCACTTTGGGCAGACCGGGGTGATCGCCATACGTCGAGCTCGAGGCGGCATAGACGAAGGACTTGACCCGGGCGTCCCTGGAAGCGACCAGGATATTGAGGAAACCATTCACGTTCGAATCGTTCGTGACAAGCGGATCGTCGATCGAACGGGGCACGGAGCCCAGGGCGGCTTGATGCAGGACGCTGTCGACCCCTGCGACGGCGTCCTTGCAGGCGGCAGGATCGCGAATATCGCCGCGAATGAAGCGAAACCGGCGCCATTGACTTGCGCTGACGAGGCCACGCACCTCGTCCAGATTGGCCTGATGGCCTGTCGATAAATTGTCCAGCCCGACGACCGTCTGGTCGAGTCGAAGCAGGGTTTCAAGCACATTCGAGCCGATGAATCCGGCGCAGCCGGTGACCAGCCATGTTCTTGGTTGAGCACGGAGTTCCGCGTGAATACGTTGAATATTGCCCATCGATTTACTCCCCTCTTTCACTGATCAAACTGGAAATGTGTCGGCCCCAACGGTCTTGAAAAGTCAGATCGACCGTCTGCGCAATTGCGGGCGCAGGCCAAGCAGGACGGCCAGGTTCAGGCAGCGTCCCCAATTGCCGCGTACCAGGCGCATATAGACCGCCACGTACATCAGCATCTGGAACAAGACCAGGGACACGGCGGCGGCGACGGTGTTTCCGATTGCAACCGCAGCGATGGCGGCGCTTGCCAGCCAGGCGGTGACGAACCAGGCAACGCCGGCATTCCGGATCCACGGATATTTCTTGACGTTGATTCTGTGACAAGTAATTCGGCGATAAAAAAGCGAGTGGAGATGGAGCCGGTCAGGAGCGCCGACCAGAGCGTTGCGCAGGATTTTCCTGCGGTAGATGCTGAACAGCACTTCGATGACGGGGTAGGCGTAGATCGCGAGGATTTGCCAGGCGTTGATTGCGGGATTGCGGACGATCGTCAGCACCGCTACCTCCGCGGCCCAGAAGCCCATGAAATAGGCGCCGCCGTCGCCCATGAACAAGCGTCCGGTCGGATAATTGAGCAGCAGGAAACCCAAGGTCGCGCCAATCCCGGCCAGGGCCAGCTGGGCGACCAGCGCGTCGCCCGCATTCCACGAGAGATACCCTGCTCCCGCCAGGACGATCACGATGGTGGCGCCGGCAACGCCATTGAAGCCATCGACGATGTTGATCGAATTGGTGACGCCGACGACGGCAAAAGCGGTGATCGCCAGGGAGACCGGAATGATGGTAAGCATGCCGTCCAGCCCCCAGATATCGAGACGCGGCAGATACGCGCCCAACAGCCAGGCGGCCAATACCGCGCTGACGAAGATGGAGCACAGGCGCGTTCGCACCGATACCCGCTTGGTCAAATCCTCGATGATGCCGGCCATGAAAGCAGGAATGGCGGCAATCAAGAGTTTGAAGATGACGGTCCGGGTTTCCGCCTGAATCACGCTCGGAAAATAGTCGAATTTCGCAAACAGGGGGACCGCCAGCACACCGCAGAGCATGGCAATGCCCCCCGTTCTGGGCACCACGTTGGTGTGTACTTTCTGGACACCCTTGACATCGAGGTCAAAGGAATAGCGTCCATGCCAGCGTTCCGTGAAGATATTGATCGAACATGCGGCGAGGCTGACCAGCAATGCCAATGTGAGCGCTTCCAGGAATGCGGAAGCACCGATTGTCGACGATGCAAATTCATACCAACGATAAATCACTTCTTCCACTCTCATGGCCGGCTCCATTAGTTGCTGGAATTTGCTAATCCCGCGCAGTCATATTTCCCGCCACTTTTATTCACACTTCACTAGCGACCATATGGCGCTGTAAATATTTACTTAGCGAAAATGTTTCACCCTGCAGCGGATTAGTTACTCTAGCAAAGTCCATCCGAACATAAGATTCGAAAAATCGATTGTTAACGAATAAATAATGCTGTTTACATGTCTTTTTATAATCGGTTTCCAATCAGAAAATTACTAAAAATAATTAAATTTCCGATGCTAAATTATTGAAAAGAAGCGCCGCTTTTCAAATTAAAAAGCCTTCTTTAAATCAATAATTTTTGAATGGACATAGATGACATCGACAAAGCATTAGCGGGATTCACGCGCTTAAATCAGGCGTCTGCGTATTGCGCCAAGTTGAAAGAAATAGGGATAAAACGCAGACACGCGACGAATTAGTCCAGCGTTAGCATTTACGCGGATCGGTCAAGGCCGGGGCCGTCTGCGAGTCGGACAGCGCCCTGGCGGACCTCGTCAGCGCAAATGCACCGCATTCGAAGAGATGAAGAAATGAAGAAATGAAGAAATGCGATGCGGCGCCCACCACCAGCGCCAGTCGCGATGGCGCAAAGGCAATCAGGTAGCAGCGAGGCTGGGGCGAAGCAGGCGGCCTGGCGCGTGGCCGGCAGGGAGGAGCAGGAGCGTGGAAGTGCGCGCCAAGGTACTGCGCCGAGGCGTCACGTGCTGTTGATTGCCCGGGGTGTCAGCGAAGGGCGCCCGCCAAGCGAGACGCCCCGCCGGTCAAAGAAAGCGTGCGCTGCAGGAATGGAGTGCTTCGGCAAACGCCGCGGCGGCCGAATCGGCGGCGATGGGACGGCCAAGAACCAGATACAAACTCGTTTGATAGCTCGATCCGGCACCGAGGGGCAGGATGCGCAGCTGATTTTCGTCGAGCCACTGTTTTGTCTGATACTTCGGCAACCAGGCGTAACCGAAACCGTGCCGCATCACAGCGATTGCGCGATCGAGACTGCTGACGTTCCAGTGGCGTTGATACACGGGCAAACGGTGCTGCGTTTCGGCGGCGATGTAATCGTTGAAGCCGGAGATGGCAATCTGGTACTGGGTTTTCAAGTCTTCCGGGGTCAGGTCCCGCTTCAGGCTGAAGAAAGCATTGTCGGGATGGGCGACCGCCACATGTTCGATGTCGATCAACCCTTTCCCCGTGAAGCCGAAGGGGAGCTGAGGACTGATCGCCAACTCGACCGTATTGTCGTGGAGTGCCTGCTTGACCTGGTCTGGCGTCGCCTCTTTCACCGTCAACCTGATCTTCTGCGGAAACGAGGAGAGCTTACGCAGTGCCAGTGTCAGCAAGTCGTGGGGGAAGCTGGGGTCGAGCGCCAGGCGAATTTCCGGCCCCCAGCCTTGCCTTAGATTCTCGGCCAGTTCCTCGAGCTCCATGGCGCTGCGCACCAGGTCGCGCGATCGTTCCAGCAATACTTTTCCTTCCTCCGTGATCTGCGCTTTGCGGCCCCGCAGGACCAGCAGTGGCAGGCCCAGCTGTTCTTGCAGCTTGGCGACGGCGTGGCTGATGGTGGACTGCGTCACATGCAAGCTATCCGCGGCGCCGAAGAATCCGTCAAAATCAATTACAGCGTGGAACATTTTCCACTGCTTGAGACTAATGCGTAAATTTCTGGCCTTGAGTGAGGCAGCGTCCAGGTTCATCGATGAACCATTGAATTCCGCAAGCTTCGCGGAATTTAATTGGCCATCTATCGGTTCGGTCATTTTCACTTTTGGCACCCACCACCAGTAAAGAATTCGAGATATTGATTCAATGCACGGGATTCTCGCCGACACGCGTCGCATTAGAAATTGATTGGAGAAACTTCCTATAATCAATTTCAAATGGAACAAGGAAATCTGTCGAGCATTCAGGTATGAAATGCGATGAAATCCATAGCTTGAGCGCGTTCGCCCCATACTATGCAGAGCAGCTATTGAGAACACTGAGCGCGGTCAAGCCGGAGGCTGAATAGCGAGCAGAGGAAGGACTATCTTAATTAGGCGCTGAGAATAGATAAACGAGGGAAATGCTGCGAGCTAATTTTTAATGGCCGACACTCAGCCCCTGACCGGCTTCAGAAACGAGGCGTGGCCCGGCGCGAAGTTCGCATGCAGCGCCAGGTAGGCCGCGCCTATCACCTTGGCATCGCGTCCGATCGCACCCGGGATGATCGCGGGCCGCATGATTCCCTGCCAGCTATAGCTTCCCAAGGCAGTACGGACGGCCTCGATCAGGCCATCCAGCAAGGGCGTGCCGGCGGCGCCGTCGACGATCACGCCATCCAGGTCGAGCAGGCAGGAGGAGGTGTTGATGGCGAACGCGATCGCGCCGGCGGCATCCTGCAGCCAGCGCCGCACGCTGGTGCTGGCAGCCAGTGTCTTGGTCATGAAATGGCGCTTCGAGCGCGCCCCCAAGCAAGCTTGACGCACCGACAAATATACGCCCAGCTTATCGTGGACATCACGAACTGAAAGTATATTTATGGACCCAAGGAATTTATACTGCACCGCAACATCATAGTATTTACTTGGAGCGACACATGAACGCAGCAACGATCACCCAGGCGCAGGACAAGGGTCAGCGCCAGTCCTTCGACATCATCGCAACCATCCGCCGCTTCTCGGAACAGCTCTTCGCCGCCCACGGTGGCTGGCTGGCCGCCCGCCAGGAACGCGCCGCCAAGGTATCGTACGCCGTCGCCGAGCGCGCAGGCCGCGCCGAACTGTTCGCACTGGCCGCCAGCGCGGACCAGCATTCGCCGAACCTGGCCGCGGAACTGCGCTGGTTGGCAAACCGCTAAGAATTACCCTGTTGGACCTCGCGTGATAGCGTTCGCCGCGCCAGCGGCAGCTTGAACGCCACCCTCCCTCCCCTACCCGGGTCGCCGGCGCCCGCCGCGCCCGGGTCGCATTCCCTCCCCCTGTCACGCCGCCTGTTCGCCGAACCTGGTCAGTACCAGCAGCTTGCCGATCTCCGGCACGCACGAACCGCAGTTACCGCCCGCCTTCAGGCAGGCCGTCACTTGCGCCGTCGTCTCCAGGCCACGTTCCCGAATCGCCGTGCAGATCGTATTGCGCCCGACGCCGAAACAGGAGCAGACGGTCGGTCCCGGATCCGGTCCCAGGTGCGGCGCGCGTCCCGCCAATAGCGTGGCGCGGTCCTGGGCCGCCAGCGTCTCCTCCTTGAACAGGCCGGCCAGCCACTGGCGCGGCGGCAGCGCCGCGCGGCGCGCCACGAACACGCAGGCTTGCAGCCGTCCCTCCACCAGGTGGGCGGCGCGATAGACGCCGGCGCCGACGTCGTCGTATTCGATCCAGTCGGCCGCGCCATCCACACCCAGCACGTCGCGCGCCCAGTCGGCGTGGGCGGGCCCGCGGCCGGCGAGCTCGTAGCGCACGAAGCCGTCGCCCTGGATCCGCGTCCAGTTGGCGACGCCATCGACGGCCAGCGCCGTGCGGCTCAGCACGAAGGCCTGCCACTCGACCACGAAGGGTTCGACGCGCACCGGCGTATGCTTGAATTCCGGCTCGCCCGACACCGGATCGACCACCGGATTGACCAGGGCGCCGACGCGCGCGTCCGACGCCGTCTGGCCGCTCCAGTGGATCGGCACGAACACGCTGCCGCGCGCGATGCCGCCGCCATGGGTCACGCGCGCCACCATCGCACCCCAGCGGCTGGTCACGCGCGCCAGCTCGCCTTCGCGCACGCCGCACAGCAAGGCGTCGTTCGGGTGCAGGTCGACCACCGGTTCCGGCGCATGGTTCGATAGGCGCGGCGACTTGCCGGTGCGCGTCATGGTGTGCCACTGGTCGCGCATGCGGCCGGTGTTGAGCGCCAGCGGATAGTCGTCGTCGACCGCGTTCACGGGCCAGCGCGGCGCCGTGGCGACGAAGCGCGCCTTGCCGCTCGCGTGGGCGAAGCGGCCGTCGCCGAACAGGCGCCGCGTTCCGGCGCCCGCCTGCGCGACCGGCCACTGGATCGGCTCCAGCGCGTCATACGCCTGGCGGCTCATGCCTGCCATCCCGGCAATGTCGAACACGCGCCGGCCCGCGCCCTCCTCGGCATTGCGCCAGCCGGACAAGCGCGCGTGCTCGTCGAAGATCGCGTGTGCGCTGTCGAAATCGAAGCCGTCGAATCCCATCCGGCGCGCCACTTCGCACAGCGCCCACCAGTCGGCGCGCGCCTCGCCGGGCGGCGGCAGGAAGGCGCGCTGGCGCGAGATGCAGCGCTCGGAATTGGTCACCGTGCCATCCTTCTCGCCCCAGCCCAGGGCCGGCAGCAGCAAGTCGGCGTAAGCGGTGGTGTCGGTGGCGCCGACGATGTCGCTCACCACCACCAGTTCGCATTGATCCAGCGCCCGGCGCAGCTGGTCGGCGTCGGGCAGGCTGACCAGCGGATTGGTGGCGATGATCCACACCGCCTTGACGCTCCCCGCCTCCACCGCATGGAACAGGTCGACCGCCTTCAGGCCCGGCTTCGTGGCGATGGCGGGCGCGTTCCAGAACTCCTTCAGCGCGGCGCGCTGCACCGGATTGTCGATCTCCATGTGCGCGGCCAGCATGTTGGCAAGTCCCCCGACTTCGCGCCCGCCCATCGCGTTCGGCTGGCCGGTGAGCGAGAACGGCCCCATGCCGGGTTGGCCGATACGGCCCGTGAGCAGGTGGCAGTTGATGATGGCGTTGACCTTGTCGGTGCCGCTCGCGGACTGGTTCACGCCCTGCGAAAAGGCGGTGACGACCTTGCCGGTCGCGGCGAAGGCCGCGTAGAACGCAAGCAGCAGGGCCGGGTCGACGCGGCAGATGCGCGCCACCTGGGCCGGGTCGGCGCAATCGACGTCGGCCATCGCCAGCGCCGCTTCCAGCCCTTCGGTATGGGCCGCAACAAACGCCGCGTCGACGGCGCCCTGGCGCGCCAGGTAGCCGAGCAGCCCGTTGAACAGCCAGACGTCGGTGCCCGGCTTGATCGGCAGGTGCAGGTCGGCCGACTCGCAGGTGGCCGTGCGGCGCGGATCGATCACCACGATCTGCAGCCCGGGCCGCGCTTGTTTCGCGCGCAGGATGCGCTGGAACAGGGTCGGATGGCACCAGGCCGTGTTCGAGCCGACCAGTACGATCATGTCGGCGAGTTCGAAATCTTCGTAGCAGCCCGGCACCAGGTCTTCGCCGAAGGCGCGCTTGTGGCCGGCGACACTGGACGACATGCACAGGCGCGAATTGGTGTCGATGTTCGCGCTGCCGACATAGCCCTTCATGAACTTGTTGGCGACGTAGTAATCCTCGGTCAGCAGCTGGCCGGAGACGTACAGCGCCACCGCATCGGGGCCATGCTCGGCGACGATGTCGGCAAAGCCGCGCGCCACGCGTTCCAGCGCCTCGTCCCAGCTGGCGCGGCGCAGCGCGCCGGCGGCGCGTACGGCCGGATACAGCAGGCGCCCATCGAGGTCCAGGGTTTCCCCCAGCGCCGCGCCCTTGACGCACAGGCGGCCGTGGTTGGCGTCGTGGGCGGCGTCGCCGGCGATGATCGGGATCGTCCCCGGACGCAGGATGGCGGTCACGCCGCAGCCGACACCGCAATATGGACAGGTGGTGCGCACGGTCTGCACGGGAAGAGACATGTCCATGATGATTCCTTCAGGTGGCCGGCGCGCACAGCGCCTCGCCGAACAACAGGCGGTCGCGGAAGCTCGAGATGTCGGCGCCGCGCTGGATCAGGTCGAAATACCAGGGGCCGTCGCCGACATCGCCCACCAGCACGGCGCCGGTCACGCGCGCGCCGGCGAGGACCAGGCGTTTATACACGCCGCACCTGTGGTCGCGCAGCACCAGCTCCTCGGTGTCGGCGCCGCCGGCGATATCCCCGGCCGAATACAAATCGATGCCGGTCACCTTCAGGCGGGTGGCGGTGGCGGCCTGCACGTAGCGGCGGTGGCCGGCGCCGGCCAGGTGGGCGGCGCAGACGCGGGCCTGTTCCCAGCTGGGCGCGACCAGGCCGAAGGTGGCGCGCCGGTGCTGGACGCATTCGCCGACGGCGTAGATGCGCGGATCGTAGGTTTGCAGCGTGTCGTCGACGACGATCGCGCGTTCGCAGTGCAGGCCGGCGTCGCGCCCCAGCGCCACGTTCGGACGCACGCCCGCCGCCATCACGACCAGGTCGGCGACCAGCGCGCTGCCGTCGGCGAACCGCACCGCCTCGACCTTGCCGGCACCCGTGATCGCACTGGTCTGCGCGTCCAGCACGAAGCGCAAGCCGGCGCGCTCGAGCGACTCCTTCAAGAGGCGCCCCGCTTCGCCGTCGAGCTGCTGGTTCATCAGGCTGGACGCCACGTGCACCACCGTGACCGCCATCCCGCGCTTCTTCAAGGCATGCGCCGCTTCCAGGCCGAGCAGGCCGCCGCCAATCACCACCGCCCGCCCGCCTCGGCGCGCGGCAGCGAGCATGGTGTCGACGTCGTGCAGGTCGCGAAAGCCGACCACGCCCGGCAAGGTATTGCCCGGAATCGGCAGCACGAAAGGCGTCGAGCCGGTCGCCAGCAGCAGCCGGTCGTACGGCGCTTCCAGGCCCGAACGGGCGACGACGACGCGCCGCTTGCGGTCGATGCGCACCACCGGGTCGCCCGCATGCAGCGTGATGCCATGCTCGCGATACCAGGCGCGCGGATGGAGCATGATCTCGTCGACGTTCTTGTCGCCGGCCAGCAGCGGGGAAAGCAGCACGCGATTGTAGTTCCCGTGCGGCTCGGCGCCGAACACGGTGATGTCGTACCGCTCCGGATCGAGTTTCAGGAGTTCCTCGACCGTGCGCATGCCGGCCATGCCGTTGCCGACCACGATCAGGCGCGGCTTCACGATTCGACCCAGACAGTGCCGTTTTCGACCCGCACCGGGAAGCTGCTCACCGAATGCGCCGGCGCTTCCAGGCATTCGCCGGTCTGCAAATCGAAATGGTGCTTGTAGATCGGCGAGGCCACGACGACGCGTTCGCCCAGGCTGCCCACCAGGCCGCGCGAGAGCACGGCCGCGTTCGAGTTCGGGTCGTAGTTATCGATCGCGAACAGGCGCTCGCGGCCGACCCGGAACACGGCCACCTGGCGCCCGTTCAGGAGCGCGCAGACACCGGTATCGGGAACGATCTCGTCGAATGCGCAGACCGCGTTCCAGGTAGTGAGTTGGATATCTCGGTGCATGGGGGCTCCTTTAACTGGACAGTGCGATCGGAATCGTGCGGCGGCGCTCTTCGATGGTGGCCGGACGCACCTGGCCGCGTTCCGGCATGAAGACGACGTTCTCGTCCTGCGCCGGACTGTTGACGAAATGGCGGAAGCGCTTGCGTACTTCCGGGTCCTCGACCGCGTTCTTCCATTCGCAGGCATAGGTATCGACCACGGCCTGCATGTCGGCTTCGAGTTCGGCGCCGATGCCCAGCTTGTCGTCGACGACGACCTGCTTCAGGTAATCCAGGCCGCCCTCGAGGTGTTCGCGCCAGGTGCTGGTGCGCTGCAGGCGGTCAGCGGTGCGCACGTAGAACATCAGGAAGCGGTCGACCAGTTTCACCACGGTCGCCTGATCCAGGTTCGAAGCGATCAATTCGGCATGGCGCGGCTTCATGCCGCCGTTGCCGCACACGTACAGGTTCCAGCCCTTGTCGGTGGCGATCAGGCCGACGTCCTTGCCCTGCGCCTCGGCGCATTCGCGGGTGCAGCCGGAGACGCCGAACTTCACCTTGTGCGGCGTGCGCAAGCCCTTGTAGCGGTTTTCCAGCGCGATGGCGAAACCGGCGCTGTCGCCCACGCCGTAGCGGCACCAGGTCGAGCCGACGCAGGACTTCACCGTGCGCAGCGACTTGCCGTAGGCATGACCCGACTCGAAGCCGGCCGCGATCAGTTCTTCCCAGATCGGCGGCAGCTGGTCGACGCGCGCGCCGAACAGGTCGACCCGCTGGCCGCCCGTGATCTTGGTGTACAGGCCGTATTTCTTGGCGATCGTGCCGACCGCGATCAGGCCGTCGGCCGTGACCTCGCCACCCGGCATGCGCGGCACCACTGAATAGGTGCCGTCCTTCTGGATATTGCCGAGGAAGTAGTCGTTCGAATCCTGCAGGCTCGCGTGCTCGGGTTTCAAGACGAAATCGTTCCAGGTCGAGGCCAGGATATTGGCCGCCACCGGTTTGCAGATGTCGCAGCCCAGGCCCGTGCCGTGCTTCGAGAGCAGCTCGCCGAAGCTCTTGATGCGGCCCACGCGCACCAGGTGGTGCAGTTCCTGGCGCGAGTGCTTGAAGTGTTCGCACAGCGCGCGGCTGACCGCGACGCCCTGTTTGGCCAGCTCGGCGTTGAGCACTTGCGTCACCAGCGGCACGCAGCCGCCGCAGGCGGTACCGGCGCTGGTGCATTTCTTCAGCGCGCCGATGCTGGTCGCGCCATCCTTCACGGCCGCGCACAAGCGCCCTTTCGAGATGTCGTTGCAGGAGCAGATCTGGGCCGCGTCGGGCAAAGCATCGACGCCCAGGCCGGCTTTCGGCGCGCCGTTCGACTGCGGCAGGATCAGGCTCTCCGGCGCTTCCGGCAGCGCGATGCCGTTCAGCGCCATTTGCAGCAGCGTGCCGTATTCGGCGGCGTCGCCCACCAGCACGGCGCCCAGCAGGCGCTTGCCGCAATCGCTGACGACCAGTTTTTTATAGGTCTGGCGCCGCTCGTCGAGGTACTGCACGCTGCGGCTGCCGCTGGTGGCGCCATGGGCGTCGCCGATGCTGGCCACGTCCACGCCCATCAGTTTCAGTTTGGTGCTCATGTCGGCGCCGAGGAAACCGCCCGGTGCGCCGAGCACATGGCGCGCGGCGCTGCGCGCCATGTCGTAGCCGGGTGCGACCAGGCCGAACACCTGGCCGTTCCAGGCCGCGCATTCGCCGATCGCGTAGATGTGCGGGTCGCTTGTGAGGCAATCGTCGTCGATGGCGACCCCGCCGCGCGCACCGAGCGTCAGGCCGGACGCGCGCGCCAGCTCGTCGCGCGGGCGGATGCCGGCCGAGAACACGATCATGTCGGTGTCGAGATGGCTGCCGTCGGCGAATTCCATGCGGTGCGTGCCCGACTCGCCGTCGACAATGGCCAGCGTGTTCTTGCCGAGATGGACCTTGACGCCGAGTTCCTCGATGCGGCCGCGCAGCACGCGTGCGCCCGGATCGTCGACCTGCACCGCCATCAGGCGCGGCGCGAACTCGACCACGTGGGCTTCCAGGCCAAGGTCGCGCAAGGCTTTCGCGCATTCCAGGCCGAGCAGGCCGCCGCCGATCACGACGCCGGTGCGCGAACGGGCGCCGCATTCGCGCATCGCTTCCAGGTCTTCGATGGTGCGATACACAAAGCAGTCGGCGCGCTCGCGGCCCGGCACCGGCGGCACGAAGGGCGACGAACCGGTGGCCAGCACCAGCTTGTCGTAGAAGTGGACCTCGCCGTTATCGAGCATGACGAGGCGCGCGGCGCGGTCGATCGCGACCACCTTGGCGTTGAGCTTCAGGTCCAGATTGGTGCGCTCGAAGAAGCCCGGCGCGACCAGCGACAAATCCTCGGCCGTTTTCCCGGCGAAGAATTCGGACAGGTGCACGCGGTCGTAGGCCGCGCGCGGCTCTTCGCCGAGCACGGTGATGTGCAGGTGCGGCGCCGCGGCGGCGAGCGACTCGACAAACTTGTGGCCAACCATGCCGTGGCCGATGACGATGATGTTCATGATGGCTTCCTTATTGTCCAACTAGGCACGCGCGGCCGATGCCGCGGCGACGGTGGCGGCACTGCTGAAACGGGCGCCCAGTGCGCACAGGCTGGCGACGACGACCAGGGCGCCGAGGATCATCAGGGTCTGGCGCACGTCGCCGGTGCCCTTCATGAGAAAGCCGGCCAGCACCGCGCCGACATTGCCGCCGGCGCCGACGATGCCCGCCACGCCGCCCAGCGCGGTCGGGGCGACGAAGGGCACCAGCGCGTAGGTGGCGCCGCAGGCCATGTGGGTGAACAGGCCGAAGCAAAGCATGGCCAGCAGGGCGAAGGCGACGCCGTCGGCGTTGGCGAACCAGAGCAGGCCCAGGCCCTCGCCCACCATCAGCACGAACAGCACCGTGACGCGGCTGTTGAGGTCTCCCCGTGCGGCGCCGCGGTCCGACAGCCAGCCGCCCAGCGCCCGGGCGAACAGCGCCAGCAAACCGAAGCTGCCTGCGGCCATGCCGGCCGCGCCCAGCGACAGGCCGTAATGGTCGACGTAATAGATGGCGGCGATGTTGTGGATGAAGATCTCGATGCCGAAGCAGGCGCCGTAGGTGACGAACAGGAGCCAGGCGCGGTGGTTGCGGCAGGCGGCCTTGAAACTCGCCCAGCCGCCCTTGCCGCCGCCCTGGAACGGGATACCGGCCGCGCGCAGTTCGCTGAAGTTGCCAAGCGGGCAGTCCTGGGTGTAGCGCCAGTAGACCCAGGCCATGAGCAGCATCGCCACGCCCGGCACGATCAGCGCGATGCGCCAGCCCAGCGTTTCGCTGACGCCGGCCATGACCAGGGCTGCGAGCAGCAGCGGCATCGCCGCCTGCGCCGCGCCGCCGCCGGCATTGCCCCAGCCGGCGGCGGCGGCGTTGGCGGTGCCGACGACGTTCGGCGCGAACATCACCGAGGTGTGGTACTGGGTGATGACGAAGCTGGCGCCGACCGCGCCGATGCCGAGCCGGGCCAGCAGGAAGGCTTCATAGCTCTGCGCGAAGGCGACGCCGAGCACGGGAATCGCGCCGAAAGCGAGCAGGCTGGTGTAGGTCTTGCGCGGGCCGTAGCGGTCGCACATCGGGCCGACCACCAGGCGCACCAGGATCGTGATGGCGACCGCGGCGATGTTGATGTTGGCGATTTGCGCCACCGACAGCCCGAACTCGCCTTTGATGACCGGCATCAGCGGTGCGCAGGCGAACCAGGCGAAGAAGCAGATGAAGAAGGCCATCCAGGTCAGGTGAAACGCCCGCATCTGCGGCGTATGGAAGTCGGTCAATGTGATGCTGTTCGCTTTGCTGGCCATGGTATCCCTCGTCGTTGAAAACAAAATGGCGTCCGCGTCCCGAGCTTAGCTAGCTGGGAGGCGGACGCCGTTGTCCGGAAAGGCCGGTCCAGCATTGGACCGGCTGAATAACTGAAGGGATCGCCGTTGATCCTGCCTGGGGTAAGTGCAAGAGCCGTGCCAGAGCGCGTGCGGGGTACGTGGGCGGGGAGTGTCGCGGGCGGCGCTAGATTGCAGTGCACCATGCGCTGAAATGATGCGCATCGGCGCACCCGGATGGTCGCTGCACCACGCTAAGAACCTATCCCAGTAGGGAATGAGTCGTTGCTGACGCGCCTGACAAGCGGCTGCTGCGTTGCTCGTCGTTGCATGGCTCGCCATGCGGCCTCCTCGCGCCTTGCCCCCGCTTGCCATGCATCGTCATCAACTTCCTCCTCCCTACTGGGATAGGTTCTTAGGCGCTCAAGGGCTCCGGATCGCGCTGATGAATCTCGAACGAAGCGGCGTAGCCAACGGGATCGCTGCCATCCCACACCCGCCCATCCATCAGCGTACTGCTGCGCAGCTCCGCCCCAGGCAGGTCGACGCCCGCCAGCAGCGCCGCCTCGCGGTACAGCGCCACCTGGTTGACGCGGCGCGCCACGCCCAGGTAATCCGGATCCGCGCGCAGCAAGCCCCAGCGGCGCTGCTGGGTCAGGAACCACATGCCGTCGGACAGCCAGGGGAAAGTCGCTTCGCCGTCGCCGAAAAAGCGCAGGCCGGGGAAGTCGGTGCGGCGCGCGACCAGGCAGGAACGCAGCAGGTCGATGTCGGCATGCACATAGGCCGGGCTGGCCAGGACCTCGGCCGCGGCTTCGCGGTTGGTCGGCGAGGCGTCCAGCCAGCGCGCGGTGTCGAGCAGGGCCGCGACCAGCGCGCGGCAGCTGTTCGGGTGGCGGGCGACGAAGTCCTGGCGCGCGCCGAGCGCCTTGCCCGGATGGTCGGGCCAGACCTGGCCGCTGGACGCGGCCAGGACGCCGCTCGCTTCCATCACGGCGCGCCGGCTCCAGGGCTCGCCGGCGCAAAAGCCGTCCATGTGGCCGGCCTCCAGGTTCGATGCCATCTGCCCCGGCGGCACGGTCACGAGCCGGGTCTGCCGGGTGGGCGCCAGCGGGTCGATCCCGGCGGCGGCCAGCCAGTAGCACAGCCACATCGCGTGGTTCCCGGTCGGGAAGGTATGGCCGAAGGTGTAGCGGCGCGGCTGCTCGCGCATCAGCGCGGCCAGTTGCGCGCCATCGCGCACGCCGGCCGCGGCGATCGCGCGCGAGAGCACGATCGCCTGGCCGTTCTGGTTCAGGTTCATCAGCACCGCCATGTCGTGCGCGCCGCTGCCGATCCCCATCTGCAGGCCGTACAACAGGCCGTACAGCGCCTGGGCGGCGTCCAGTTCTCCGCTCGTCAGGCGGTCGCGCATGGCGGACCAGGAGTGCTGCTTTTCGAGCACCAGCTTGATGCCGTACTTGTCGTCGAAACCGAGGACCGAGGCCATCACCAGCGGCGCGCAATCGGCGAGCGGCATGAAGCCGATGCGCAGTTCGGTTTTTTCGGGACGGTCGGATCCGGTACTGTGGACGCCGTTGGCTGCCGGGCTGCTCATGCGCTTCCTTTCGCCGGGCCAGCGCCCAGCAAGTCCTCGACGTCCAGGATGCGCTGCGCGATCTCGGCCAGTCTCATGTTCTTGTTCATCGCCAGGCTGCGCAGGCGGCCGTAGGCTTCGTCCTCGAGCAGTGCGTGGCGCGTCATCAGCACGCCCTTGGCGCGGTCGATCACCTTGCGCTCGGCCAGCTTCTGGCGCGTGTCGGCCAGTTCGCCGAGCAGCTTCTGTTCGCGCCGGAAGCGCGCCAGCGCCACGTCGAGCACGGGCCGCACGCGCTCGGCGCGCAGGCCGGCCACGATATACGCCGACACCCCGGCCGCCACCGCCGCCTCCATCGTGTCCGCGCTGTCGTCCTCGGTAAAGAGCACGATCGGACGCCGCGCCTCGCGCGTCGCGATGACGATGTGTTCGAGCACGTCGCGCGCGTCGGATTCGCTGTCGACGATGATCAGGTCGGGCTGCAACTGGGCGATGCGCTCGGGCAGGAAGATGTCCGGCGGCAGGGAGGCGATGATGTCGTAGCCGGACTCGAGCAGGCCGACGCGCAGCGCCGCGCTGCGGCCAGCCTGGGCGGCCAGGGCGGCCGGGTCGGCACATCCCGCCTGCGCGTCGCCGCTGTTGACGACGACGATGCGCAGATGGGGTGAAGGATCGGCTCTTTTCATGCAAGAAACGATGCAAGAAGCGGGCCACGCGTCGCTGACGCTGTCGGCGCCCAGGATATTTATCTGGTCAATATCCCCGTGGCATGATGGCTGCGCTAGAATGCATTCGCGTTTTTCCGGCCCGAATGACTTCCCTTTCACTCACCCGATTCCACGATGCGACTTCCTGCTCTGACTTTCCTTGCCGCGCCACTGTGTGCGCTGCTTGCGCTGCCGGCTTCGGCGGCGCCCACGCCGATCAGCCTCGACCAGGCCATGGCCCACCCGGACTGGATCGGCAACCCGGCCGAAGCGGCATGGTGGAGCTGGAACGGCAAGGACGTCTACTTCAAGCAAAAGCGCACCGGTTCCCAGCTGCGCGACACCTTCCTGGCGGCCCAGGGCGGCCCGCGCCGCGTGCCCGACGCCGAACTGGCCAGGATGGACAGCCCGGCCGTGGTCTACGACCGCGCGCATACGCGCACCATCATGGTGCGCAATGGCGACCTGTTCGAGCGCGACCTGAAAAGCGGCGCACTGCAACAGATCACGCGCGGGGTGAAGGCCGAGGATCCGCAGTTCTCCAGCGACGAGCGCGCGGTGCAGTTCCGTGTCGGCCACGACTGGTTCAGCTGGGACCGCGCCAGCCGCCTGCAGGCGCCGGTCGCCTTGCCGCGCGCGGCCAAGGATCCGGCCGCCCAGGACCCGGATGCGCTGCGCGACATGCAGCTGCGCCTGATGACGACCCTGAAGCGCGTGAAGGACGACCGCGATGCCGGCCGCGCCCGCGCCGAGGAAGAGCGCCGCGTCGATCCCACCCGTGCCCCCAGCCCGCTCTACCTGGGCGACAAGGTGACGATCGAAGGCAGCGCCCTGTCGCCGGACGGCCGCTACCTGGTCATCGTCACGGCCGCCAAAGGTGCGGACAAGGGACGCGTCGGCAAGATGCCGCGCTACGTGACCGAATCGGGCTATGAAGAGATGGACGACGAGCGCACCCGTGTCGGGCGCGGCAATCCGGTGCCGAACGCGCTCAAGCTGATCGACCTGGCCACGAACCAGGTGCAGGACCTCTCCTTCGACACCCTGCCCGGCATCGCGGTCGACCCGCTGGCCCAGCTGCGCGCCGCGGCCAAGCTCGATCCCTTGAAGGGCAATCGTCCGCTGCGCATCGCCGACCGCGACGACGCGGTGCGCTGGAGCCGCGATGGCAAGCTGGCCGCCATCATGCTGCGCGCGGTCGACAACAAGGACCGCTGGATCGCTACCATCGACCTGGCCGCCGCCAGGCTCAAGCCGCAACACCGCTTGACCGACGAAGCCTGGGTCAACTTCGACAACAGCGACTTCGGCTGGCTGCCGGACAACCGCACGCTGTGGTTCAAGTCCGAGGAAAGCGGCTACGCCCACCTGTACACCCAGCCGGTCGATGGCCGCCCGCGTGCCCTCACCAGCGGCAAATGGGAAGCCGGCGACGTCCAGTGGAGCGTCGACGGCGGCACCGCCTACATGCTGTGCAACCGCAAGAACCCGGGCACGTACGAAGTGTGCGCCGTGAACGCGCAGGACGGCGCCACCCGCGAAGTGACCAGCCTGGCGGGCGTCGAGCGCTTCACGCTGTCGCCGGACAGCCGCAAACTGCTCGTCCACTATTCGTCGAGCTACATGCCGGCGCAACTGGCCACCGTGTCCGTCGCCGGCGGCGCGGCCGTCAAGCTCACCGATACGCGCACGCCGGAATACAAGGCGCGCACCTGGATCGAGCCCGAGTACGTGGCCGTGCCGTCGAGCGCCGGCGGCGACCCGGTCTGGTCGAAGCTGTACCGCCCGGCCACGATGGAGCCGGGTAAAAAATACCCGGTCGTGATGTTCGTGCATGGCGCCGGCTACCTGCAGAACACCCATCAGCGCTTCCCGGTCTACTTCCGCGAGCAGATGTTCCACAACCTGCTGGTCGAGAAGGGCTACATCGTGCTCGACATGGACTACCGCGCCTCGCAAGGCTACGGCCGCAACTGGCGCACCGCGATCTACCGCCAGATGGGGCACCCGGAACTGGTCGACTACCAGGACGGCGTGAAGTACATGGTGGCGAAGCACCAGGGCGACGCCGCCAACGTCGGCATCTACGGCGGCAGCTACGGCGGCTTCATGACCTTCATGGCCCTGATGCGCGCGCCCGAGATGTTCAAGTCGGGCGCGGCCCTGCGTCCGGTGACCGACTGGACCACCTATAACCACGAGTACACGGCGAATATCCTGAACACGCCCGAGCTCGACCCGCAGGCGTATAAAATCTCGTCGCCGATCGAATACGCCGACAAGTTGCAGGGCAACCTGCTGATCGGCCACGGCATGGTCGACGACAACGTGTTCTACCAGGACTCGGTGCGCATGGCGCAGCGCCTGATCGAACTGCGCAAGGATAACTGGGAACTGGCGAGCTACCCGCTCGAACGCCACACCTACACCCAGCCGGAAAGCTGGTTCGACCAGTATCGCCGTATCTTCAAGCTGTTCGAACGCACGCTCAAGCAGTAAGCGGCGCGCGGACAAACGGGCGCCCCGCGGGGCGCCTTTTGTTTTACTGTTCGGTTTCGTTCCCGCTTTCGATCGCCTTTCATGCCGCCACGCTTCGCCGCTCCCCACCTTCGCCTTGCTTGCCTGCTGGTCGCCATTTCCGGCGCCGGCGCCCAGGCCCAGACCGGCGAACCGGTCTTCGTCGGCCTGCCCAGCACGGGCGAACTCGATGCCAGCCGCGTGCTCAGCGCGCGCCATGGCACGGTCGCGCCGGACAAGGAGGCCAGCGCCGCCGCACGCCCCGCCGCGAAAGCCGTCGCCATCCCTGCCGGCGGCATCACCGGCGTCGTCATCGAGAGCACCGGCCGCGCGGACCAGGCCAACCTTCCCCTCACCTTCGGCCAGGTGTTCGCGCCGGGCGACCTGCCGCGCGGCGCGGCACTGACCGGCAAGCTGGCCGACGGCACGCTGGTCCCGCTGCAGCTCGACGTCAAGGCCAGCCACCCGGACGGCTCGGTGCGCCACGCCGTCGTCTCGCTGATCCTGCCGCGTCTCGGCGCCGGCAAGGATCTCGGGCTGGCACTGGTCAAGAGCGCCAGGAAGACGGACAGCGCCGGCGCGCCGCAGCCCGGCGCCGCGCCCGATACCGTGGTCAGTATCGACATCGACGGCCAGCGCTACAGCGCATCGAGCGCCGCCTTGCTGAAGGCGCAAAAAGCGCAGCTCTGGCTGCTAGGCGCGATCGTCACCGAGCAGCAGGTGGCCGCGCCGCTGGTCGACGCCAAGGGTGCCGCGCACCCGCATCTGGCGGCGCGCTTCGCGATCCGCTGGTACGGCGCGGCCAAGAAGGCGCGGGTCGACGTGGTGGTCGAAAACGACTGGGCCTGGGAGCCGGATCCGCACAACATCAGCTACGACGTCAAGATCACGGCCGGCGGCAAGCCTGTTTACGAGCAGCGCAACCTGAACCACCTGCACCATGCGCGCTGGCGCACCCTGGCCTGGAGCGGCGAGGCGCCGGCGCTGCACCTGCGCCACGACAGCGCCTACCTGATCGCCTCGCGCGCGCTGCCGAACTACGACCAATCGGTGGTCATGCGCGAGAACGCGCTCGCCGCGCTGGCCGCGCGCTGGAGCGGCCCCAGTACCGAACCGATGGGCGTGGGCCTGGCCGCACCCAGGATGCCCGGTCCCGGCGGGCGCCCGGATATCGGCCTGCTGCCCAGCTGGGCCGCCGCCTATTTGCTCAGCATGGACGCGCGCGCCAAAACCGTCACCCTCGGCACCGCGGACCTGGCCGGCAGCTGGCCGATCCATTATCGCGACCAGCGCACTGGCCTGCCGGTCAGCCTGCTCGATTATCCGTACATGACCCTGCTCGGCATTCCCACCGACACGCGCAATCCGAAAACCGGCAAGTTCGAAGCCTTTCCACAGTGCCGCAAGGGCGAATGCCCATCGCCGTACGGGCCGGACACCGCCCACCAGCCGGGCTTCGCCTACCTGCCCTACCTCGTCAGCGGCGACCACTACTACCTGGAAGAGCTGCACTTCTGGGCCATGTACAACGTGTTCTCGTCGAATCCCGGCTACCGCAAGGACGCCCAGGGACTGCTGGCGCCGGACCAGGTGCGCGGCCAGGCCTGGAGCCTGCGCACGCTGGGCGAGGCGGCCTTCATCACGCCCGACGGCCACCCGCTCAAACGCGACCTGAACACCATCCTGGCCAGCAACCTGGCCTGGTACAACGCCACCTATACCAACAAGAGCGATGCCAACAAGCTCGGTGTCATCGTCAATGGCCCCGCGGTCGTCTACCAGGGCAGCCTCGCGCTCGCGCCCTGGCAGGACGACTTCTTCACCGCGGCCGTGGGACACGTCGCGGAACTGGGCTTCAAGGATGCCGAGCCGCTGCTCAAATGGAAGGCGCGTTTCCCGATCGGGCGCATGGTGGGAGACGGCGTGTGCTGGACCGAGGCCGCGCGTTACAACTACGTCGTGCGGGCGTCGTCCTCCGCTTCGTTGTTCGGGTCGATCGGCGAAGCCTACGCCGCCTCCGTCGGGCCGCAACTGGCGGCCCTGCCGTGCAACAGCGGCGAGCTGGCCGCCGCGCTGAAGAAAAAACCGGGCGACATGGGCGGCTATTCCGCCGCCACCGAAGGCTTCCCGTCGAACATGCAGCCGGCCCTGGCCTACGCCGCCGACGCCGGCGGGACGGCTGGCCGCAAGGCCTGGGCGCAGTTCATGAAGCGCAGCGTCAAGCCCGATTATGGCGACGGTCCGCAGTTCGCGATCGTGCCGCGCTAGGAAATAATTACAACTTGTAACCGCGATTGCAGCGGCGGCCCCAGTGGCGCATCTTGTGTGAAGAATAACTTCACAAGGATCCCGACATGAGACGCGCATCCGCCGCGCTGCCTGCCCTGGCAGCCGCTTCCCTTCTCCTGGCCGCTTGCAGCACGCCGGCGGACACATCGCAGACGCCGGTGGCGCAGGCCACACCCGAATCCGCCGCGCCGCCGCCGCCGCCCTCCCCGGCTGCGCTGACGCGCTCGCGGGTGACCGTGACCGGCTCGATGCAAAGCAAGATGTCGAGCTATGCGCCGACACCCGGCATGGCTTACCCGATGCCCCAGGTCGTGCCGATGCCCGGCGCCGACAAATTCCCCGAGGCGCAGGCGAACAAGGCGATCCTGGTCGCGGAACAGCCGGTGTCCACCTTCAGCACCGACGTCGACACGGCGTCCTACGCCTTCGTGCGGCGCCAGCTGAACGCCGGCCAGCGCCCGCCGGCGGCGGCGGTGCGTGTCGAGGAAATGGTCAACTACTTCCCTTACGCGTACGCGCGTCCCGCCAGCCGCAGCCAGCCCTTCGCGGTGACGACCGAGGTGATGCCGAGCCCGTGGAATGCGCAGAACCAGCTGCTGCACATCGCCGTGCGCGGCTTCGACATCAAGGCGGCCGAGCAGCCGCCGATGAACGTGGTGCTGCTGGTCGATGTCTCCGGTTCGATGGCGCCGGCGGACCGCCTGCCGCTGTTGAAACAGGGATTTCGCCTGTTTGCCGAGCGCCTGCGTCCAGAGGACCGGGTCGCCATCGTCACCTATGCCAACGGCACCGCGGTGGCGCTCGAACCGACCGGCGGCGCGGACAAGCGCAAGATCCTGGACGCCATCGACGCCCTCGGCGCGGGCGGCGGCACGGCCGGCGGCGCAGGCCTGCAGCGGGCCTATGCGATGGCCGAACGCCACTTCGACAAGGCGGCCGTGAACCGCGTCATCCTCGCCACCGATGGCGATTTCAACGTCGGCATGACCGACCCGCGCGAGCTCGAACGCTTCGTCGCCGACAAGCGCAAGAGCGGCGTCTACCTGTCGATCCTCGGGGTCGGCGCCGGTAACCTGAACGACGCGCTGATCCAGCGCCTGACCCAAAGCGGCAACGGCAACGCGGCCTATATCGACTCCCTGCTCGAAGCGCGCAAGGCCTTGAGCGAGGAACTCGGCTCGACCATGTTCCCGATCGCGAACGACGTCAAGATGCAGGTCGAATTCAATCCGGCGCAGGTGGCGGCCTACCGCCTGATCGGCTACGAGACGCGCATGCTGGCGCGCCAGGATTTCAAGGACGACAAGGTCGACGCCGGCGACATGGGCGCGGGCCACACCGTCACCGCGATCTACGAGATCACGCCCGCCGCCGCGGCCGGCAGGCTGGTCGACCCGCTGCGCTACGGCGAGGGCAAGCAAGCCGCGCCGACCGCGAAGAGCGAGGAGCTGTGTTTCGTGCGGGTGCGCTACAAGCTGCCGGGCGAAGCGACCAGCCGCCTGGCCGAACAGCCGGTGCGCGCCGCCACGGCGCGCAAGACGCTGGCCGCGGCGCCGCAGGAGCAGCGCTTCGCCGTCGCGGTCGCCGCCTTCGGCCAGCGCCTGCGCGGCGAGCCGCAGGTGGCCGACTACAGCTATGCCGACATCGCCGAACTGGCGAATGGCGCGCGCGGCGTCGACAGCGAAGGCTACCGCGCCGAATTCGTCAAGCTGGTGCGGATGACGGAGTCGCTCGGCCAGGCCGGCGGGGTCGGCCAGCCGTAGGCAGGATTGGACATGGGGTGGGCGGATCCACCCCGCCGCAATCTACGCCGACAGCAAATCGAGCAGCGTCAGCGCGACTACCTTGGTCGCCTTGCGCAGATCCTCCAGCGCCAGCTTCTCGTCGGCCTTCTTGGCATTCGATTCGGGCACCGTGCGCGGACCGGCGCCGTACATCACGGCCGGAATCCCGCGCTCGCCGTACAGGCGCGCGTCGGCGTAGAGCGGCGTTCCGACGGCCGGGATGGCTTCGCCGAGCACGGCCTGCGCATTGCGCCGCAGGCTGGCCACCAGCGGGGCTGCGCCAGGCAAGGGGCGCAGCGCCTGCGACAGCAGCAGGCGCCGGATCTCGATCCGGATGCCGGGCAGGCCGGCGACCGCTCCTTCGATCAGGGCGCGCACGCCCGCTTCCACCGCGACCGGGTCTTCTTCCGGAATCATGCGGCGGTCCATCTTGAGCACCACCTTGCCCGGCACCACATTCGTGTTGGTGCCGCCGTCGATGCGCCCGACCAGCATGGTCGGCGAGTCGATGCCCGCTACCTGCGACTTGATCTTCTTGAGTTCAGGAAGCTGGCCGTAGATCGCATTCAGGATGTGGGTCGCCGCCTGCAGCGCGTCGACCGCGGTTTCCGGCATGGCGCCGTGTCCGGCCTTGCCGTGCACCGTCACTTCCAGCTGCAGGCAGGCGTTGTGGGCGGTGACGACCTGGTAGCTGAAGCCGGCCGCGATCACGAGATCGGGGCGGGTCAGGTCTTGTTCGAGCAGCCAGCCCGGGCCCAGCAAGCCGCCGAATTCCTCGTCGTAGGTGAAGTGCAGTTCGACGCCGCCCTTGAGCTGCACGCCGAGCGCTTCGAGCGCGCGCACGGCGAAGATATAGGTGGCGAAGTCGCTCTTCGAGACCGCCGCCGCGCGCCCGTACAGGTAGCCGTCCTCGATGGCGGCGCCGTACGGCGGATGGACCCAGCCTTCGCCGGGCGGCACCACGTCGCCGTGCGCGTTCAGGGCGATCGTCGGTCCGCCGGCGCCGTAGGGCCGGCGCACGACCAGGTTGGTGATGCTCTCCATGCCGTAGTCGCGCACCGCTTGCGCCGGCACCGCATGGCGCTCGGCCTGCCAGCCGAAGCCGGCGACCATGTCCGCCACCGCCTCCGCGTGGGGCGCGTTGTTGCCGGGCGGGGTATCGGTGGGAATGCGCACCACCGACTGCAGGAATGCGACTTCTTCGTCGAAATGGGCATCGATCCAGTCGAGCAGCTGCTGGGCGGGCGTGGTCATGGCTGTTGTCCTGTCTTTGCGCCGGCTTCGAACCAGGCGCCGACCTGCGCCCGTTCGGCCTCGGTCATGTTGGTGAGGTTCGCCAGCGGCATGGCCTTGAGTTGCACCGTCTGCTGGTAGATGCGCGCCGCGTGCTGGGCGACGAGGCCGGGCGAATCGAGCATCACGCCGGCCGGCGCCGTGGCGAAGCCGGGCTGCGTGGGGTGGGCCGCATGGCAGGCCACGCAGCGCTGGGCGACGATGGTTTTCACCTGCGCGAACTGGGCGGCGCTATCGACGCCCGGCTGCGCGGCGCCCGGTCCTTTCGGCGCGATCAATACCGCCAGCACGGCCAGCAGCGCGACACCGGCCGCCGGGTACTTCCATTCGACGCGGCCCTTGTGGCGCAGGTTGAAGAAGTGGCGGATCAGGACGCCCGCCGCCATGATCACGGCCAGCACCGCCCAGGCGTGCTGGTGGCGGTAGGTCATCGCGTAGTGGTTGCTGATCATGAGGAACAGCACCGGCAGCGTGAAGTAATTGTTGTGGACGGAGCGCTGCTTGGCGCGGATGCCGTAGACCGGATCGGGCTTCTGGCCGGCCATCATCGCGTTCACCATCTTGCGCTGGCCGGGAATGATGACGTGGGCGACGTTCGCGACCATGATGGTGCCGATCATCGCGCCGATGTGCAGGTAGGCCGCGCGGCCGCTCAGCAAATGGGTCAGCACATAGCTGGCCGCGACCAGGAAGCCGAAGATGACGGCCCCGAAGGCCAGGTCGTGGCGGCCCAGGGGACTCTTGCACAGCAAGTCGTAGACCAGCCAGCCGAGCACCAGGCTGCCCAGGCCGATGCCCACGGCCTGCCAGCTGGTCAGGTCGGCCACGCCGCGGTCGACCATCATCGCCTGCGCGTTCAGGTAGTAGACGATGAACAGCAGCGCGAAGCCCGACAGCCAGGTCGAATAGGCTTCCCACTTGAACCAGTGCAGCTCCTTGGGCAGCGTGGCCGGCGCCACCAGGTATTTCTGCGGGTTGTAGAAGCCGCCGCCATGCACGGCCCAGAGTTCGCCGGCGACGCCCTTGGCCGCCAGGTCGGATCCCGGCGCGGGCAGCCGGATGGTGTTATCCAGCCAGACGAAATAAAACGAGGCGCCGATCCAGGCGATGCCCGTGATGATGTGCAGCCAGCGCACGAGCAGATTGAGCCATTCGAGGCCGTAGCTGGCCAGGTGTCCGAACGCGTCCATGCAAAGTCCTTGTCAGTATTTCATTGACGATAGCCCGATTTCATTTTGTATGACATGAAACTTGACGTATATTCGACATACACAATTTCATATACAGCTCCCTGCTCACATGGCCGCCCTGCCCCAGCACCTGGATATTCACCTGATCCGTATCCTCTACCTGCTGCTGGTGGAGAAAAATGTCTCGCGCGTCGCCCTCAAACTGAACCAGCCGCAGCCCTCGATCTCGGCCTCGCTGCGCAAACTGCGCGAACTGACGGGCGACCCGCTGCTGGTGCGCGGCGCGCGCGGCATGGTGCCGACCCAGCACGGCGAAAGCCTGCTCAAACCCGCCAAGCGCATCCTCGACGAGACCGAGAGCCTGTTCGTCCGGAAGTCGGCCTTCGTACCCGAGGAAGCGGCGCGCACCTTCCACATCGCCGCCCCCGACTACCTCGACACCCAGTTCCTGCCGAACGTCGTCGCGGCGATCCGGCGCGGCTCGCCCAACAGCCGGGTCGCGATCCACGGCATGGGCGCCGGCGCCGACTACCTGCGCATGCTGTCGGACGGCGAGATGGACCTGGTCATCGCCAACTGGGACGAGCCGCCCGCCCACCTGCACATCTCGAAACTGTTCGAGGACCCGATCGTCTGCACCATGCGCGCCGACAGCCCGTATGCGAAACGCACGGCCGCCGACGCCATGACGATTGAAGACTACCTCAGTTTGCCGCACGTGGCACCTTCGCAGACGCTGCCGGGCTACCACGGCGTGATCGACTCCTTCCTCGCGCGCGCCGGCCACCACCGCCGCATCGCGGTCGAGTCGCCTTATTTCGGCCTGATTCCCTACATGCTGACCCAGACCGACCTGGTGCTCACGACAGGCCGCCAGTTCATGCGTTCCTACGAGAAGACGCTGCCGCTGAAAACCTTCGAGATGCCGCTGAAATTCCCGCCGATGCGCTTTTACCAGCTGTGGCACCAGCGCGTGCACCAGTCGTCCGAACACAAATGGCTGCGCGACCAGGTGAGCCAGGCGGCGCGGGCGCTGGTCCAAAAATAACGGTATATGCGCAGGCGTATAAGCCAGGCGCGCCCAGGATTTATCATCGAACCCTTGACCCCGAGGCCGACCATGACCACGCTTGCTAGCCTGAACTCCCTGGACGATGCCGCCTTTGCCGCGGCGCTGGACGGCATCTACGAGCATTCGCCCTGGATCGCCGCGCGCGCCGCGCCGAAGCGCCCGTTTGCCAGCCTGGCCGCCCTGAAACTCGCACTGCAGGAGGTGGTCGACGCGGCCTCCCTGGACGAGCGCCTGGCGCTGCTGCGCGCCCACCCCGAACTGGCGGGCAAGGCCGCCATCGCGGGCAAGCTGACCCAGGAGTCCTCCAGCGAGCAGGCGGCGTCCGGCCTGAACCTGTGCAGCGCCGGCGAATACGCGCGCCTGCAGGAGCTCAACGCCGCCTACAACGCCAGGTTCGGCTTCCCCTTCATCCTCGCCGTGAAAGGCCCGACCGGGCGCGGCCTCACGCGTACCAGCATCATCGAGACCTTCGCCCGGCGCCTGAAGAATGCGCCCGCCGCCGAACTGGCCGAAGCGCTGCGCCAGGTGCACCGCATCGCCGAGATCCGCCTGAACGTGCTGATGAACGTGGTGCCGGAACTGGGCGCGCGCGTGATGGACTGGTGCGAAACGCTGGCCGCCTGGAGCGATGCCGACACCGGCCTGACCTGCGCCTACCTGACGCCGGCGCACCGGCGCAGCGCCGCGCAAATCGCCGCGTGGATGGGCGAGGCCGGCATGACGGCGCGGATCGACGCCGTCGGCAACGTGGTCGGGCGCTATGCCTCGGACAACCCGCAGGCCAGGACCCTGATGACCGGCTCGCACTACGACACCGTGCGCAATGGCGGCAAGTACGACGGCCGCCTCGGCATCCTGCTGCCGATCGCGGTTGCCGCCCACCTGCACGCGCGCGGCGAGCGCCTGCCCTTCCACCTCGACGTCGTCGGCTTCGCCGAGGAAGAAGGCGTGCGCTTTCGCAGCACCTTCCTCGGCAGCAGCGCGATCACCGGCCAGTTCGATCCGGCCCTGCTCGACGCGCTCGATGACGATGGCGTCACACTGCGCGCTGCGATCGTCGATGCCGGCCACGATCCGGCGGCGATTCCCGCCATCGCCCGCAACCGCGACGAGCTGCTCGGCTTCGTCGAAGTCCACATCGAGCAAGGTCCGGTACTGCTCGAGCGCGGCCTGCCGGTTGGCGTGGTGACGGCGATTGCGGGCAGCTCGCGCTATCTGGTCGAACTGACGGGCGTGGCCAGCCACGCCGGCACCACGCCGATGGGCATGCGGCGCGATGCCGCGGCGGCCGCGGCCGAGATCGTGCTGCTGGTCGAGGCGCGCTGCGGGGGCGTGGCCGCCCTGGTCGGCACCGTCGGCCAGCTGGAAGTGCCCAGCGGCTCGGTGAACGTGATTCCGGGCGCCTGCAAGCTCTCGCTCGACATCCGCGCCGCCGACGACGCGCTGCGGCTGGCGGCCGTCGACGACATCCTGGCCGGCATCAGTGCGATCTGCGCGCGCCGCGGAATCGAGGAAAAACTGTGGAAGATCGTCGAGGCCGATGCGGCGCCCTGCGCGCCGCGCCTGATGGATGCGCTGGGCGCGGCGGTCGAACGCGCCGGCGTGCCGCGCTTCGACCTGCTCTCCGGCGCCGGCCACGACGCGATGCAGATGGCGCGCATCACCGAGGTGGCGATGCTGTTCACGCGCTGCGGCAACGGCGGCATCAGCCACAATCGGCTGGAAACGATGACGGCGGACGATGCCGAACTGGCGGGACAGGTGCTGCTCGACTTCTTGCGCGGCCTCGCGCTCAAGGGCTAGGCGGATTCGCTTGCGCGGTGCCGGGCAGCTTGCCGCGCACGGTCAGCGCGATCGACAGGCCGATCGACACCAGCAGCAAAGGCCCGCTCCCCGTTTGCACCAGCTGCTGCCCGCGCGCGCCGGCCGCCAGGTCGATCAGGAACATCGAGGAAAACCAGAGCCCCAGCGCATACACCAGGCACAGTGCGATCAGCTTGAACGGATTGCGCAAGGGGACCGCCCTCCCCGGCGCGGCGCGCGGCGCGGCGCACACCGGGCACGCCCCCTCGCTATTGCACAGATGGCAGGCACAGCCTGGGCAATAAACCATTTCCATGTTCGCTACTCCGTCGTTGCAGTGCGAAGAAAAGAGTACGGTGCTGCCAGGTCGCGGTACTGATTGCTGTCATTGGGAAATTAATTCGCCGGACATCCAGGAGACATGCCATGATGGAACTTCGGTCGGCAAACTGCAAGGATCTAGCGCAGCTCTGGGTGCTGGCGTTGTGTCCGCACCGATCGGGTGGGCCGAGTGCGTCGGTATCGAAAAGAACCGTTGAGCGTCGCGCCGCGTTGGGTGACGACGGGTGTTTATCGGCTACCGCGCCGCGCCAGCACGAGCGCGATCCCGCCCAGCATCGCCAGCGACGCCAGCACCAGGCGCAAGCTCACCGGCTCGCCCAGGAACAGCACGGCGCCGAACGCCGTCATCAAGGGCACCGACAACTGCACTGTCGCCGCGCGCATCGCCGTCAAGCCGCGCAGCGCCGTGTACCACAACGCATAACCGACGCCCGAGCTCAGTGCCCCGGACACGAGCGCGAGCCCGACGCCCATCGCATCGGCATGGGCAGTGCGCGCAAACGGCAGCCACACCGCCAGCGCCATGGGCGCCGCGCGCAGGAAGTTGCCGGCGGTGGCGCGCAAGGGGTCGTGCGCCCCGCGCCCGCGCAGCGAATAGACGCCCCAGGCGGCGCCGGCCAGCGCCATGCAGACGGCGCCCAGCAGGGGCGGCGCGCTGACGCCCGGCAGCACCAGATACACGAGTCCCGCCGCCGCCAGCGCCAGGCCGCACCAGGCGGGCACCGTGAAACGTTCACCCTGGCGCAGCGCGGCGCCGAACATGGTCAGCTGGACGGCGCCGAACAGGATCAGCGCGCCCGTCCCGGCGGACAGCGTGACGTAAGCGAAGCTGAAGAAGGCGACATAGGCGAACAGCATCGCCGCCGAGCGCCAGTCGCCGCCCGGCTCGACGCCCCTGCCCGCACGCCAGCGCACCAGCGCCGCCAGCGCCAGCGCACCCGACACGATGCGGATGGCGCCGAAGCTGGCCGGGTCGATGCCGCCGCGCGCCAGCGCCAGCCGGCACAGCAGCGAATTGGCGGCAAAGGCGAGCATGGCCGCCGCCGTGAACGTAAGCGTCGCCAGGTGCGGCGTTGATCGTTCCAAGGGTCTGTCCCCACATCGCCGGCGCGAGCGCCCAGCGGCTTCAGTCGAATTGCGGCGGCGGCGCCCGCTTCGCAGCGGAGCGGCTCTTGAGCCAGTCGCGCCCGCCCGCGTTCAGCGCCTTGGTCACCACCGCCGGCGGCAGGCTGTAGACCGTGGCCCAGGTGGCGCGGCCGTCGGCGCCGTTCGAGGGAAAGCTGCTGGTCTCGATCGGCCAGTTGTACTTGCGTTTCAGGGTGCGGACGATGGCCGCCAGCGTGACGCGGCCGCGCAGCGGCTCGGCGCCGGTCTGGTCGTCGTCGGACAGGAGGACGGCCAGCACGGCGCCACGCGCGGTCAAGGGACCGGGAAAGGTAGGGGATTTACTCGGCATCCCGGCATTCTAGCCTCAGTCGGGAGCGCCCGCCCGCGCCAGCATCGCGTGCAGCAGCACGTTGCAGCCCGCTTCCAGGTGCGCCGGTTGCGCATCCTCGATCTCGTTGTGGCTGATGCCGTCCTTGCAGGGCACGAAGATCATGCCGGACGGCGCCACGCGCGCCGTGTAGATCGCGTCGTGGCCGGCGCCGGAGACGACGTCCATCGTCGAATAGCCCAGTTTTTCGGTCGCGGCGCGCACGGCGTCCACGCAGTCCGGGTGGAAGGGACACGGCGGGTAGTAGGAGACGCGTTCGATCTCGATGCCCAGGCCCGTCTCGGCGCGCGTCTTCGCGACGAAGGCCAGCATCTCCTCGTGCATCGTGTTGAGTAACTGGTCGTTCACGTTGCGCAGGTCGATGCTGAATTTGACTTCGCCCGGGATCACGTTGCGGCTGTTCGGGAATACCTGCACCATGCCGACCGTGCCGCGTCCGTAGGGCGGATAGCGGTTCGCGATCGCGACCACTTCCTGCATGATGCCGGTCGCCACCTGCAGCGCGTCGCGGCGCAGGCCCATCGGGGTCGGGCCGGCGTGCGCTTCCATGCCGGTGACGACGCAGTCGTACCAGGACAGGCCCATCACGGCCGGCACCACGCCGATCACCTTGTCGGCGTCTTCCAGCACCGGCCCCTGCTCGATATGGGCTTCGAAATAGGCGCCGATCGGGTGCCGGCCGGGTTCCTGGTCGCCCAGGTAGCCGATCCGTTCGAGCTCCTCGCGCACGGTCTTGCCGTCCACGTCCTTCGCCGCATAGGCCAGCTCCAGGCTGAAGGCGCCGCAGAACACGCCGGAACCCATCATCACCGGCACGAAGCGCGAGCCTTCCTCGTTGGTCCAGAAGGCGACTTCGATCGGGGCGTCGGTGACGACACCGTGGTCGTTCAGCGTGCGCACCACCTCGATGCCGGCCAGGACGCCATAGTTGCCGTCGAACTTGCCGCCGGTGGGTTGGGTGTCGACGTGGCTGCCGGTGACGATCGGCGGCAAGCTGTTGTCGCGGCCCGCGCGGCGCATGAAGACGTTGCCGATCTTGTCGACGGTGACGCTCATCCCGGCCTCGCGTGCCCAGCCGACGACGAGGTCGCGGCCCTGGCGATCGAGGTCGGTCAGGGTGAGGCGCTTGACGCCGCCCTTCGGCGTGGCGCCGATTTGCGCCAGTTCCATCAGCGAATTCCAGAGGCGTTGGCCGTTGATGCGCAGGGTGTCGGGCATGGTGGTTTCCTGGTGACGGGTTACAGGGCGGCGGCGAAGGCGGGACGGTCGATGTGGCGTCCGGCGCCCTCTTGCGCGCGCAGGTCGCCGCGCTCGAAGACCAGCTTGCCGGCGGCGATGGTGTGGGTCGGAATGCCGCGCACGGTGCGGCCTTCGAAGACGTTGAAGCCGCCTTTCGCGAACTGGGTCCTGGCCGAGATGGTGCGGCTGCCGTTCGGGTCCCAGACGACGATGTCGGCGTCGGCCCCGACCGCGATCACGCCCTTGCGTGGGTACATATTGAAGATTTGCGCCGCGTTGGTCGAGGTGACGCGCACGAATTCGGACGGGGTCAACGTGCCCGAGTTGACGCCCGCGTCCCAGACCACGGCCATGCGCTCTTCGACGCCGCCGCAACCGTTCGGGATGCGCGTGAAGTTATCGGCGCCCGCCGCCTTTTGCTCGGCGCAGAAGGTGCAGTGGTCGGTGGCCGTCGTGTGCAGGTTGCCGCCGCGCAAACCCTGCCACAGCGCCTGCTGGTGGTGCGGACTGCGAAACGGCGGGCTCATCACGTGGGCACGGGCGTAGGCCTCGTCCTCGCTGGCGTACACGCTGTCGTCGATCACCAGGTGCCCGGCCAGCGCTTCGCCGTACACGCGCTGGCCCTTGGCGCGGGCGCGGGTGATGGCCTCGAGCGATTCGGCGCAGGACACGTGGACGATGTAGACCGGTGTGCCGAGCACGTTGGCGATCGCAATGGCGCGGTTCGCCGCCTCGGCCTCGACTTCCGGCGGGCGTGACAGCGGATGGGCGCGGGCGCCGGTGATCCCCTTTTGCAGCAGCTCCTGCTGCAGCTGGTACACCAGTTCGCCGTTCTCGGCGTGCACGGTCGGGATCGCACCCAGTTCCAGCGCGCGCCTGAAACTTTTCACCAGGGTTTCGTCGTCGGCCATGATCGCGTTCTTGTAGGCCATGAAGTGCTTGAAGCTGTTCACGCCGTGCTCGCGCACCAGGGTGCCCATGTCGGCATGCACCGAGTCGTCCCACCAGGTCACGGCCACGTGGAAGGTGTAGTCGCCGGCCGACTTGCGCGCCCAGCCGCGCCAGTTGTGGTAGGCCTCCATCAGCGACTGCTTGGGATCGGGGATGACGAAGTCCATGATGGTCGTCGTGCCGCCGGCCAGGCCGGCCGCGGTGCCGGTGAAGAAATCGTCGGCGGTGACGGTGCCCATGAACGGCAGCTGCATGTGGGTGTGGGTGTCGATCCCGCCCGGCATCACATACTGGCCGCCGGCGTCGATCACGGTGGCGTTGGCGGGCGCGTCCAGGTTCTCGCCGACGGCGACGATCTTGTCGCCGAAACAAAGCACGTCGCCGCGGAAGGCACGGTCGGCGTTCACGATGGTGCCGCCACGGATGATCGTCGTCATGAAGCTCTCCATTGATCTAGGAATTTGCAGCCGGGCGCAGCGCGGGCAGCGTGCGCCCTTTCATCATCAGGCCATAGGCGAGGCCGGAAATGAGCACGCCCACGAACCAGGCATAGGTGTAGATGGTCTTGAAGGCCGGGCCGATGTCGGGGAAAGAGGCCGGGAAGGCCGCGTTCAGGAAGCCCGGGATATTCGGCGCCACGCCCAGCACGAAGGCCACGATCGCCGCCATGTTCCAGCCGCTGCCGTACGAATAGATGCCGCCGTGGCGATACAGCTGGTCGACGTCGAGCGTGGTCTTGCGGATGAAGTAATAGTCGATGATCAGGATGCCGGCGATCGGCCCCAGCAGCGCCGAGTAGCCGATCAGCCAGGTGAAGATATAGCCCTGGGTCGTCTCCAGTATCTTCCAGGGCATCATCACCAGCGCAATCCCGGCCGTCAGGTAGCCGCCGGCGCGGTAGCTGATGGTCTTGGGCGCGAGCGCCGAAAAATCGTAGGCCGGGCCGACCAGGTTGGCCGCCAGGTTGACGCTGACGGTGTCGATCAGCAGCACGATCAGGGCCACCAGCACGGCCACGCCCGTCATGCGGCTGGCCACGTCGACCGGATCCCACAGCGCCTTGCCGTACAAGACGACGGTGGCCGAGGTGACGATCACGGCCAGCGCGGCGAGCAGGCCCATCGGCGCCGGCAGGCCGATGCTCTGGCCGATGATCTGGTCGCGCTGGGTCTTGGCGAAGCGGGTGAAGTCCGGAATGTTCAGCGCCAGCGTGGCCCAGAAGCCGACCATGGCGGTGAGCGACGGCCAGAAGGTCTGCCAGAACTGGCCGGCCTTCTTGCCGCCTTCGACGAATTGCGAAGGCTGGTCGAGCAGCGGTCCGAAGCCGCCCGCCTTGTTGTAGACCCAGCCGAGCAGCACGAAGCAGATGACGATCTTCAGCGGCGCGGTCCAGGTTTCGAGCTTGCGGATCGCATCCATGCCGTGCACGATGAAATAAAACTGGATCGCCCAGAACGCCAGGAAGCAGAGCAGCTGGCCGAGGTTGATGCCGATCCCGGCAATGGCCTCGCCGCCGACCGGATGGCCGGCCAGTACGCCCAGCAGCGTGTAGATCATGCTGCCGCCGAACCAGGTCTGGATGCCGTACCAGCCGCAGGCGACGATGGCCCGCATCAGGGCCGGCAGCTTGGCGCCGGACGTGCCGAAAGAGGCGCGCGCCAGCACGGCATACGGAATGCCGTATTTGGTGCCGGCGTGGCCGATCAGGAGCATCGGCAAGAGCACGATGGCGTTCGCCAGGAACACCGTCCAGACCGCCTGCCAGCCCGACATCCCGGCCTCGATCAGGCTGGCCGAGAGCGTGTAGGCGGGGATGCACATCACCATCCCGACCCAGAGCGCGGCGAAGTGGTACCAGCGCCAGGTGCGCTGCGCGGCGCTGGTCGGCGCCAGGTCGTGATTCCAGAGTTCGGTGCTGACAGGGTGTTGCGTCAGTGTAGGCTTATCCAAGCGGGTCTCTCCAAACGGGTTGCGATGTGCGACCCAGTGTAGCGCAAACATTTATGCGGGCGCGAGCGCGAATGGCGCCGCGCCCGTCATATCGGATCAGGCCGTTTCGATCGCCGCCGCGCCCACGACGCTCAGGACCGGCTGGACCTCCGCGCGCGGATTGCGCGGGTCCTGGGTCCAGTTCATGTAGGGCTTGCCGCTTTCCTGCGGCACCATCGTGATGCAGGCTTCGACCGGGCAGGTGATCTCGCACAGGTTGCAGCCGACGCATTCGTCACGAATCACTTCGTAGCGGCGCGCGCCGTTGTGCATGATCAGCTGGGCGACCGCCTGGTGCGAGGTGTCTTCGCAGGCGACGAAACACTTGCCGCAGCCGATGCACTTGTCCTGGTCGATGTGGGCGATGGTCTGGAAATTCATGTCCAGGTATTTCCAGTCGGTCGTATTCGGCACGGCCTTGCCCGAGAAGGCGGCGATGTTGGCGTAGCCCTTTTCGTCCATCCAGCGCGACAGGCCGTCTTTCATCTCCTCGACGATCCGGAAGCCGTGCAGCATGGCCGCCGTGCACACCTGCACCGAACCGGCGCCGAGGGCGATGAATTCGGCCGCGTCGCGCCAGTTGCCGATGCCGCCGATGCCGGAAATCGGCAAGTTGCGGGTGGCGGGGTCGCGCGCGATCTCGGCGACCATGTTCAGTGCGATCGGTTTCACGGCCGAACCGCAATAGCCGCCGTGGGTGCTGGCATTCCCGACCGCCGGGAAGGCGACCATGCGGTCCAGGTCGAGGTGGGTGATCGAGTTGATCGTGTTGATCAGCGAGACCGCGTCGGCGCCGCCGGCCAGCGCGGCGCGTGCCGGTGCCCGCACGTCGGTGATGTTAGGGGTGAGCTTGACGATCACCGGCAGGCGCGTGTGCTTCTTGCACCAGCCGGTCACCATCTGCACATACTCGGGCACCTGCCCCACCGCCGCGCCCATGCCGCGCTCGGGCATGCCGTGCGGGCAGCCGAAATTGAGTTCGATGCCGTCGGCGCCGGTCGCTTCCACCAGCGGCAGGATCGCCGCCCAGGGCGCCTCTTCGCAGGGCAGCATCAGCGAGACGATCATCGCGCGGTCGGGCCAGGCCTTCTTCACGGCGGTGATTTCGCGCAGGTTGATCTCCAGGCTGCGGTCGGTGATCAGCTCGATGTTATTGAAGCCGATGACTTCGCGGTTCTTGCCGTAATGGGCCGAGTAGCGCGAGGACACGTTGACCGCCGGCGGATCTTCGCCCAGCGTCTTCCAGACCACGCCGCCCCACCCGGCCTCGAAGGCGCGCACCACGTTATACGCCTTGTCGGTCGGCGGCGCGGAAGCCAGCCAGAACGGATTCGGGCTCTTGATGCCGCAGAAATCGATGCTCAGGTCGGCCATGCTGCCCCCGCTTGGATGTCGTTGTGGATGGCCAGTGCGGCCAGTTTGCCATGCTGGACCGCCTGCACCGTCAAGTCCTGGCCGAGGGCGACGCAGTCGCCGCCGGCGTAGATGCCGGGGACCCTGGTGCGCAGCGCGGCGTCGACGGCGATGCGCTCGCCCTCCCCCCACAGGCCCAGGGCCAGGCTGTCGAGTTCGGGCGGCGGCGCCATCGCCTGGCCGATGGCCTTGAATACGGCATCGGCCGCGATCTCGATGAAGGCGCCGGTGCGTGCCAGGCGGCCCTCATCCATACGGGTTTCCTCGAAGCGCATGCCGGCCACCCGGCCGTCGTCGTCGAGCAGCACCTCCAGCGGCGAAGCCCAGGTCTTGATGCGCACGAAATTCGTCTTGGCGATCTCGATCTCGTGGCCGGTCGCGCTCATGGCATCGAAGCCGCGCCGATACACCAGGGTCACTTCGTCCGCCCCCAGGCGTTTCAGCTGCACGGCCATGTCGATCGCCGTATTCCCGGCGCCGATCACGATGGCGCGGCGCGGCACCGGCAGGCGCGACAGGTCGCCGGCCTGGCGCAGGGCGGCAATGTAGTCGGTGGCGGCCATCAGGCCCGGCGCGTCCTCGCCGGTAAGGCCGAGGCGGCGGCTGGCACCCAGGCCCAGGCCCAGGAACACGGCGTCGAAGCGCGCATGCAGGTCGTGCAGTTGCAGGTTGTCGCCGAGGACCTGGCCGTACTGGATGTCGATGCCGCCGATCGAGAGCAGGAAGTCCACTTCCTGCTGGGCGAATTCGCCGGGCAGCTTGTACTTGGCGATCCCGTATTCGTTCAGGCCGCCCGCCTTGGGCCGGGCTTCGAACACGACCACGTCATGCCCGAGCATGGCCAGGCGGTGCGCGCAGGACAGGCCGGCGGGACCGGCGCCGACCACGGCGATGGTCTTGCCGGTGGATGGGGCGCGGGTAAACGGGTGGCCGGCGAAGTGGGCGTTGTCGACCGCGTGGCGCTGCAGCAGGCCGATCTTGACCGGCTCGCGCTCGGCGTAGTGATTGCGCACGCAGGCGCTTTCGCACAGGATTTCGGTCGGGCAGACGCGCGCGCAGCTGCCGCCGAAGATGTTTTGCTGGAGGATGCCGATGGCGGCGCCCTGGATGTTCTGGTCGTGGATGTTACGGATGAAGCTGGCGACGTCGATGCCGGTCGGGCAGGCGCGCATGCAGGGCGCGTCGTAGCAGTACAGGCAGCGCGCCGCCTCGATCGCCGCCTGGCGCGCGCTCAGGGGCGGCGCCAGGTCCGTGAACTGCGCCGCGAGCGCGCTGTGTGAATCGGCTGCCGGCGGCAGGTGCTGGAGAGTCTCGATCATGTTGCATCCCTGGTTTTGTTGGAGTGCTGGTGTTCGACTGCTGCATGCGGTGCTGCTGGTGCTGCTGGCGCAGGGTGGGCGCGGGAGCCCACCCTGCGCTTACTTCATCTGCGGGAACGCGAACTCGACGCCGGCGCTGGCGGTGTTCGGCCAGCGCTGCATCACGGCCTTGTGGCGCGTGTAGAACCGCACGCCTTCCGGGCCGTAGGCGTGGTGGTCGCCGAACATGCTGCGCTTCCAGCCGCCGAAGCTGTTGAAGGCCATCGGCACCGGCAGCGGGACGTTCACGCCCACCATGCCGACCTGGATCTGGCGCACGAATTCGCGCGCCACGCCGCCGTCGCGGGTGAAGACGGCGACACCGTTGCCGTATTCGTTGGCGTTGATCAGCTCGACCGCGCTGCCGACGTCGGGCAGGCGCACCACGCACAGGACCGGCCCGAAGATCTCTTCCTGGTAGATGCTCATTTCCGGCGTGACATGGTCGAACAGGGTGCCGCCGACAAAGAAGCCGTTCTCGAAGCCCTCGACCTTGAAACCGCGGCCGTCGACCACCAGCGTGGCGCCCTGCTCGACGCCTTCGCCGATCAGGCGTTCGATGCGCTGGCGCGCGGCCTGGGTCACGACCGGCCCCATCTCGGCGCCGGCGCTCATGCCCTCGCCGATCTTGAGCTTGGCCGTGCGTTCGGCCAGGGCCGCCACCAGCTTGTCGCCGGCGTCGCCGACGGCGACCGCCACCGAGATCGCCATGCAGCGCTCGCCGGCCGAGCCGTAAGCCGCGCCGATCAGGGCGTCGACCGCCATCTCCATGTCGGCGTCGGGCATGACCACCATGTGGTTCTTGGCGCCGCCCAGGGCCTGCACCCGCTTGCCGTTGGCGCTGCCGCGCGAATAGATGTATTCGGCGATCGGGGTCGAACCGACGAAGCTGATGGCCTGCACGTCGCGGTGATCGAGCAGCGCGTCGACCGCGACCTTATCGCCTTGCACGACGTTGAAGACGCCGTCCGGCAGGCCGGCTTCCTTGAGCAGGCGCGCATGCAGCAGCGAGGGCGAAGGATCGCGTTCCGACGGTTTCAGCACGAAGGTGTTACCGCAGGCGATCGCCACCGGGAACATCCACATCGGTACCATCACCGGGAAGTTGAACGGCGTGATGCCGGCCACCACGCCCAGCGGCTGGCGCATCGACCAGGCGTCGATGCCGCGCGCGATCTGGTCGGTGAATTCGCCCTTCAACAGTTGCGGAATGCCGCAGGCGAATTCGATGATCTCGATCCCGCGCGCGACTTCGCCCTGGGCGTCGCTGAAGGTCTTGCCATGTTCGCGCGTGATCATCGCGGCGAATTCGTCGGTGTGCTGCTGGCACAGCTGCAGGTACTTGAACAGGACCCGGGCGCGCGCCAGCGGCGGCGTCGCCGCCCAGGCCGGGAAGGCGGCGTGCGCGGCGAAGACGGCCGCGTTGACTTCATCGACGCTCGCCAGCGTCACCTTCGCGCAAGGCTCGCCGAGGGCGGGATTGAACACGTCGGCATAACGCTCGCCCGCGGTGTCGACGACGTGGCCGCCGATGAAGTGGCCGATGATTTCAAGTTGATTCATGGGGTGTCTCTTCAGTCCAGGTTCTTCAGTACGGTGGCCAGCTTGCCGAACAATTCGTCGATATGCTGTTTCTCGAGGATGAGGGGTGGCGACAGCGCGATGATGTCGCCCGTGGTGCGGATCAGGATGCCGTCGGCGAAGGCCTTCTTGAAGGCCTGGAAAGCGCGCACGCCCGGCTTGCCCGGAATCGGCTCTAACTCGATGCCGGCAATCAGGCCGATGGTGCGGATGTCGATCACGTGCGGCAAGCCCTTCAAGGCATGCACCGCGTCTTCCCAATAGGCCTGGATGCCGGCGGCGTGCGCCAGCAGCTGCTGGTCCTGGAAGACCTCGAGCGTGGCCAGCGCCGCGGCGCAGGCGACCGGATGGCCGGAATAGGTATAGCCGTGGAACAGTTCGATGCCCGCGGGCGCCTCCATGAAGGCGTCGTGGATGAATTTTTTGCTGAACACGGCGCCCATCGGGATCACGCCGTTGGTCAGGCCCTTGGCGGTCGTCATCAGGTCCGGCTCGACCTCGAAATAATCAAGCGCGAATGGCGTCGTCAGGCGCCCGAAGCCGGTGATGACTTCGTCGAAGATCAGCAGGATGCCGTGCTTGGTGCACAGTTCGCGCAGGCGCTTCAGGTAGCCTTTGGGCGGCACCAGCACGCCGGTCGAGCCGGCGACCGGTTCGACGATGACGGCGGCAATGGTCGAGGCGTCGTGCAGCGCGACCAGGCGTTCGAGTTCGTCCGCCAGCTCGGCGCCATGTTCCGGTTCGCCGCGCGTAAAGCCGTTTTTCTGCAGGTTGTGGGTGTGCGGCAGGTGGTCGACGCCGGTGAGCAGCGGGCCGAAATGCTTGCGGTTCGGGCCGATGCCGCCGACCGACAGGCCGCCGAAGCCGACCCCGTGGTAGCCGCGTTCGCGCCCGATCAGGCGTGTACGCCCGCCTTCGCCGCGCGCCTTGTGGTAGGCCAGCGCCATCTTGAGGGCGGTATCGACTGCCTCGGAACCGGAATTGGTATAGAACACGTGGCCGAACTTGTGGCCGGTGTAGTCCATCAGTTTTTCCGCCAGGTCGAAGGCGGCCGGGTGGCCCATCTGGAAGGTGGGCGCGAAATCGAGCTGGCCGATCATCTCGCGCACGGCGCCGACGATCTTCGGCTGGGCATGGCCGCAAGGGACGCACCACAGGCCGGCGGTGCCGTCGAGGACCTGGTTGCCGTCGACGTCCTTGTAGTACATGCCCTCGGCCGAGACCAGCAGGCGCGGATTGGCCTTGAAGTCGCGGTTATTCGTGAATGGCATCCAGAAGGCGGACATCGATTCTGGTCTGGACTCGTTCATGCAGGCTCTCCCTTGTTTTCGGTCTGAAGTACTAAGCGATGAGGCAATCTTGACAATGTGCACGCGGGCGCCGGGAATGTAAAGTCCCAAGCTGGCAGCCCCAAACGAGGATCGTTGCAAATATGCAAAAGAACCTGCCGATCCGGTAATATAAACGGACACCGTGGTGCCGTCATATCGAAATGAATATAGGTGAACTCAACGACGGCAAACAAATATGCTAATTCACGCGGCATGCTGCCAGTGTGAGAATGCCAACCCCTTTGATCTAACGCAAACTCAGCCATCGCGGGTAAGCGATCGTGATGCTGATTAAGGACCACCATGCCCGCCTCGATGCCGCCCATCCTGCACTCCGCCCGCCTGACGCTGCGCCCGCTCGGCGCCGGCGACGGCGCCGCCCTGTTCGCGATCTTTTCCGACCCCGAGGTCGTGCGTTACTGGTCGCGCGGCGTCTGGACCGAGATGGCGCAGGCCGAGGAGATGCTCGCGGCCGCCGCCAGGGATTATGAAGACGGCAGCGGCCTGCGCTATGGCATCGTCGTCACCGCGACAGGCGAGCTGGTCGGGGTGGCGAGCCTGTTCGGGTTCAGCCGCGACAACCATCGCTGCGAACTGGGCTATGTGCTGGGCAGCCGCCACTGGAACCAGGGCTATGTCAGCGAGGCACTGGTTCCAGTGCTCGAGCATGCCTTCGGCGCACTCGGCATGAACCGGATCGAGGCCGACATCGACCCGCGCAACGTTGCCTCGGGCCGGGTGCTCGAAAAACTGGCCTTCCGGCGCGAGGGTTTCATGCCCGAGCGCTGGTTCGTCAACGGCGAAACGGCCGACACCGCCTTCTACGGACTCATCAAGCGCTACTGGGACGCGTGCGCGCCGTCCCGTTCGTCCCGTGACGCTGCCGCTTAGCCCGATAATCCGGCGCTTCGTCGGACAGGCCTCGCCCCGGGATTCGAGCAGGATTACAGTGTCTCCATCAACCTTCCACATGAGGAGCACAGCATGAAAACGACCACCTTCCGATCCTTCGCCGCCGAGCTCGAAGATGCCGCCGAGCGCTGCCTGCGCATCCTGCGCGGCGGCCTGCGCACCTTCTCGGCCCTGCCCTGGCCGGCCCTGCTGCTGGCAGCCATCCTGACCGCCTGCGCGATCGCGGTCATCCCGACCGCCTTGATGCTGTTCGCGATTTTCCTCGCCATCAAGTATGCGGTGCTGGCGATCAACGGCGACAAGACCACCCCGCTCGAGGACTGACCATGCAAGCGAGCCAGATCAACCGGGCCGTGGACTTCATGCGCGAAGCCTTCACCGAATTGAGCAAGCTGTGGTGGGCGTTTTTCGACTGGGTCGCGGTGGTCGACTGGCGCAAGCTGGCCATCACCTGGCTGCTTTCGTGGGTCTTCTCCGCCATGATGAACACGCCGGAGCCGGCCGTCTGGTATTTCCTCTTATCGTTCGGCATCAAGGTGCTGGCCGGCGGCAAGCGCCGCGCCGAGCTGATGGCGAAGGACGCGAACCTGAAGGCCGAGGTCGCTACCCTCGAGCGGCGCCTGACGGAAGCGCAAATGGCTGCATTGCAAGCCCAGGTCGAGCCGCACTTCCTGTTCAACACCCTGGCCCTGATCGGCCGCCTGATCGAAACCGATCCGCCGGAAGCGGCCAAGGTGCATGCCCACCTGATCGCCTACCTGCGCTCGAGCCTGCCGCAAATGCGCGCGGCGGGCGGCGCGACCCTCGGCAAGCAGCTCGAATTGTCGCGCGCCTACCTGGCGATCATGCAGGCAAGGATGAAGGAGCGGCTGATGGTGCGCTTCGAGGTGCCCGATTTCCTCGGCAGTTCCCCCTTCCCGCCGATGATGCTGCAAACCCTGATCGAAAATTCGATCAAGCATGGGCTCGAACCGAAGATCGCGGGCGGCACGATCACGGTGCGCGCACGGGTCGACGGCGCCATCCTGGTGGTCGATGTCTGCGACGACGGCGTCGGCATCGACCTGCATGCGGACGATGGCGTGGGCCTGGCCAACATCCGCGAACGCCTGCAGCTGCTGTATGGCAAGGACGCCGAGCTGGTGATCGAAGCGCCGCCCGGCGGCGGCGCCTGCGCCTCGGTGCGCATTCCCTACAAAATGATGGAGGAAGCATGATGCGGGTAAGCGCCCTGATCGCCGACGACGAAGCAGCCATGCGCGAACAATTGCACGCGCGCCTGCTCGAAGTCTGGCCCGAACTCGACGTCGTCGCCATGGCCTCGAACGGCGTCGAAGCGGTCGAACTGGCCACGCGCCACCGGCCGCAGATCGCCTTTCTCGACATCCGCATGCCCGGCATGGGCGGGATCGAGGCCGCGCGCCAGCTGTTCAACCGCTGCCACATCGTCTTCGCCACCGCCTACGACCAGTACGCGGTCGACGCCTTCGAGCATGGCGCGATCGACTACCTGCTCAAGCCGGTCAGCGCGGAACGCCTCGCCACCACCTGCGAGCGCCTGCGCCGCCGCCTCCAGCAAGCGCCGCAAGACATCGGCACCCAGCTGGCGCAACTGGGCAGCCTGCTCCAGCAGCAAGGCACGACGCCGAAGCCGACCTACCTGCGCTGGATCCAGGCACAAGTAGGCGGCAGCCTGCGCATGGTCAGCACGCGCGAAATCCTGTTCTTCCAGTCCGACGAAAAATACACGCGGGTACAAACCGCGACGGCCGAACTTCTCATCCGCAAGACACTCAAAGAACTGGCGGACGAACTCGACCCCGACGAATTCTGGCGCATCCACCGCTCGACCCTGGTGCGGGTGGACGCGATCGCCGAAGTCTCGCGCGACATCCGCGGGCGCCAGATGCTGCGCGTACGCAATCATCCGCAGGAACTGGAAGTCAGCCGCAACCATTCGCACCTGTTCCAGCAGATGTGATTTTCCGGCGCAGCGGGTGTAGGATGAGTGACCTTTTCGTTACCGGAGCCTTTGATGTCTGCGACGCCGAAGAACACGATCTCCACCGTCACACCCTGCCTGCGCTACCGTCACGCCTACGCCGCGATCGACTGGCTGTGCGAGGTCTTCGGCTTCGAGCGGCACCTGATCGTCGACGGCGACAACGACACCGTCGCCCACGCCCAGCTCTCGTTCGGCCAGGGCATGATCATGCTCGGCTCGGTGCGCGCCGACTCCCCCTACGGCGCCCTGCTCGCCCAGCCCGACGAGATCGGCGGGCGCCAGACGCAAACCATCAACCTCACCGTGAACGACGCCGACGCCGTCCATGCGCGCGCCGTGCAGGCCGGCGCGGAGATCATCATCGCCCTGGCCGACGAGGAGTACGGCGGGCGCGGCTTCACCTGCCGCGATCCGGGTGGACATATCTGGAGCGTCGGCACCTACGACGCCTGGCAGGAAGGAGGCTGAGATGCTCGCCCTGCGCCCGAATTGCCAATGCTGCGACCGCGACATCGCCCCCGACTCGCGCGACGCCTTCATCTGCAGTTTCGAATGCACCTATTGCCGCGCTTGCGCCGAGGGCGAGCTCGCCGGCATCTGCCCCAGCTGCGGCGGCGAGCTGGTACGGCGCCCGGTGCGTCCCGCCTCCGCCCTGCTGAAATTCCCGGCCCGCAGCGAGCGCACGCCGCGCAATCCCCGCCCTACCGACACAGCCCATGCGGGAGCATCCACATAAAAAAAGCGCTGCACGTTTGCGTGCAGCGCTTCCAGGGGTCCGGCAGTCAGGCGATTACGTGTTCAGGTCCCGTCCACCGAAGGCGTTCGGCAGTTGCGCCGCGGCCGTCGTCTCGAAGATATCGCCCTTCAGGTTGGTCAGCACGACCGGCAGTTCGTTGCCGCCCAGTTCCAGCACGACCTGGCGGCAGGCGCCGCAGGGGGCGATCGGCTCGTCGGTCTGGCCGATCACGGCCAGCGCCGTGAAGTCGCCCGGCTTGTAGCCCGCGGCAATGGCGCTGAAGAAGGCGGTGCGTTCGGCGCAGTTGCACAGGCCGTAGGAGGCGTTCTCGACATTGCAGCCATGGAAGATGCGGCCATCCTTGCATTCGAGGGCGGCGCCGACCTTGAACTTCGAGTACGGCGTGTACGCCATTTCGCGCGCGGCGCGCGCTTCGTCGATCAGTTTTTCGTAACGCATCGTGTTTCCTTATGCTGGACGGATGGTGCGGTGGATCATCGGGGCGACGACCGCTCGTTCGGCGCCGATCCGGTAGGCGGCCCGCACCTGGCGCACGGCCTGTTCGGCTGCTTGCGCGGTGCGCGCGTGGACCAGCGCCAGCGGCTGGCCGACGGCGATGCTGTCGCCCAGTTCGACCAGGCCGGTCAAACCGACGGCGAAGTCGATCGTGTCCTGCGGACGCACGCGCCCGCCGCCCAGCGCGACCACGGCCAGACCCAGGCCGCGGGTGTCGACGCTGGTGACATGGCCGGCCTCGGTCGCCGGCACCGGCACGATGACCGGTGCCGTTTCCAGGTAGACGTCCGGCTTGTCCATCAGATCGACCGGGCCGCCGAGGGCCGCGACCATGCGCGCGAAGCGTTCGGCCGCTGCGCCCGAGTCGAGCGCCGTTTGCAGCTTGGCGCGTGCTTCGGCGTCGTTGGCGGCCAGGCCGGAGATGACCAGCATCTCGGCGCACAGGGCCATCGTCACTTCGTGCAGGCGTGCCGGGCGTGCCTTGCCGGTCAGGTAGTCGATCGCGACGCGCACTTCGACGGCATTGCCGGCCGCCGGGCACAGCGATTCGTCCATGCCGGTCAGGATGGCCGAGGTGCGCGTTCCCGCACCGTTGCCGACGCTGACGATGCTCTCGGCCAGTTCGACCGATTTCTCGTAGCTCGGCATGAAGGCGCCGCTGCCGACTTTCACGTCCATCACCAGGGCGTCGAGACCGGCCGAGAGCTTCTTCGACAGGATCGAGCCGGTGATCATGGCGACCGATTCGACGGTCGCCGTGGTGTCGCGGATGCTGTAGAAGCGCTTGTCGGCCGGCGCCAACTGGGCGGTCTGGCCGATGATGGCGACGCCGACTTCCTTCACGACCTTGCGGAATAGTTCAGGATCGGGGACGGTGCTGTAGCCGGGGATCGAATCGAATTTATCGAGCGTGCCGCCGGTGTGGCCCAGGCCGCGGCCCGAGATCATCGGCACGAAACCGCCGCAGGCGGCGATCATCGGTCCGAGCATCAGCGAGACGACGTCGCCGACGCCGCCGGTCGAATGCTTGTCGACCACCGGGCCTGGCAGGTTCATCGATTTCCATTCCAGCACCTGGCCGGAATCGCGCATGGCGAGCGTGAAGGCGACGCGCTCGTCCATGTTCATGTCGTTGAAGTAGACAGCCATCGCGAGGGCCGCGATCTGGCCTTCGGTGACTTCACCGCCGGGAATGCCGCGGACAAAAAACTGGATTTCTTCGGCGCTCAGGGTGCCGCCGTCGCGCTTTTTGCGGATGATTTCTTGGGGGAGGAACATGGCGTATTCGCCTCTCAAAATGTATTCAGTGTTGGACGCGAACATAGTGATCACGCCAAAAAACGACGTAGGGTGGGCACCCCGTGCCCACGCGGTGATCGTTAACGTATGCCGGCCCGATCACGAAATCGGAGCCGCTACGTATCACCGCGTGGGCACAAGTGCCCACCCTACAAAATCCATCAAACCCCGTATGGGATCCAGACGTTTTTCACCTGGCTAGCATGCTGCAAGACCGTACGGCCGCAGGCCTGCTTCGCATCGAACCAGTCGCGGCCCTTGCCGCCGCCGACCCAGGTGCGCTTCAGGGTTTCGGACGACAGACGCTCGACTTCGGCGCAGCCATCAAGCGAACCGTCGTGGCGCCACAGCGCGTCGACGTCGCCGTGGGTGGCCAGCGTGCGCGCCAGCTCGTCGGCCGAACCGGTGACGATGTTCAGTGCGCCGCCCGGCAGGTCGGAGGTGTCGAGCACCTGGTACAGGTCCGTTGCCGACAGCGGATAGGCTTCCGACGGCACCGCGACGACGCGGTTACCCAGCGCCAGCGCGGGCGCGACGAGCGAGATGAAGCCCAGCAGCGGGTTCTCATTCGGGCAGATCACGCCGATCACGCCGACCGGTTCGTTCAGGGCGACGGTGATGCCGTGCATCGGAGGCTGGTGGGCCTGGCCATCGTACTTGTCGGCCCAGGCGGCCCAGTAGAACAGGCGCTCGATCGATGCGGCCACTTCGCGCTGCGGATCGCGCACGCCGGTCATGGCGGCCAGGCGGGCTGCGAATTCCTCGGCACGGATGGCCAGGTTTTCGGCGATGTAGTACAGCACCTGCGCGCGGTTGTGGGCGGTGGCTTTCGACCAGCCGGCGGCTTTATGGGCCGCTTCGACGGCGTTGCGGATGTCCTTGCGATTACCCTCGCCGATGTCGGCCAGGAAGGCACCGTTGGCGCCGTTGATGGCGCGGCTGTAGGCGCCGTCGGGGCGGGCCTGCTTGCCGCCGATGTACAGCTTGGCCGTGCGGTCGACCGCGAACGGGCTGCCGGCATCCGACGACTTGACTTTGCCTTTTTCGGCATGGACCGGCGCGGCCGGGCGTGCATCTTCCGACAACGGGGTCAGGTACTCGTACATGCCTTCTTTGCCGCCTTCGCGGCCGAAGCCCGATTCCTTGTAGCCGCCGAAGCCGCAGGCTGCGTCGAACTGGTTGGCGGTATTGATCCACACGACGCCGGCCTTGATCTGCGGCGCCACGTCCAGCGCCAGCGAGATCGATTCCGACCACACGCAAGCGGCCAGGCCGTAGACCGTGTTGTTCGCCAGTTGCACCGCTTCGCCCGGGGTGCGGAAGCTCATCGCCACCAGCACTGGTCCGAAGATTTCGGTTTGCGAGACGGCGGCCGAGGTCGAGGCGCCGGTGATCAGGGTCGGCAGGTACCACGAGCCGGCCGCTGGCGCTTCGCAGCTTGGCTGCCAGATTTCGCAGCCCTCGGCACGGGCGGCTTCCACCAGGCCGTGGATGCGTTGCTGCTGCACCGGATCGACCAGGGCGCCGATGTCGTTCGATTTATCGAGGGGCGAGCCGACGCGCAGGTTCTGCATGCGGGTCTTGACCTTGGCGATGAAGCGGTCGTAGACCGATTCCTGCACCAGCAAACGCGAGCCGGCGCAGCAGACCTGGCCCTGGTTGAACCAGATCGAGTCGACCAGGCCTTCGACGGCGGCGTCCAGGTCGGCGTCGTCGAAGACGATGAACGGCGACTTGCCGCCCAGTTCCAGCGACAGCTTCTTGCCGCTGCCGGCGGTGCTCTTGCGGATGATGCGGCCGACTTCGGTCGAACCGGTGAAGGCGATCTTGTCGATGCCGGGATGGTTCACGATCGCTTCGCCCACGCGGCCGTCGCCGGTGACGATGTTGACCACACCGGCGGGCACGCCGGCCTGCTGGCAGATCTCGGCGAACAGCAAGGCGGTGAGCGAGGTGTACTCGGCCGGCTTGAAGACGATGGTGTTACCGGCGGCCATGGCCGGCGCGATTTTCCATGCCAGCATCAGGACCGGGAAGTTCCAGGGAACGATCTGGCCGACGACGCCGACGGCGCGGTAGTCGGCGAATTCTTCCGACTGCAGCTGGGCCCAGCCGGCGTGATGGTAAAAATGGCGCGCCGACAGGGGCAAATCCGCATCGCGCGTTTCGCGGATGGTCTTGCCGTTGTCCAGCGTTTCGAGCACCGCGAACAGGCGCGCGTGCTTTTGCAGCAGGCGGGCGATCGCGTACATGACCTTGGCGCGGCCGTGGCCACCCATGGCGACCCAGCCCGGCTGCGCGCGGCGCGCGGCTTCGACGGCGCGGTCGACGTCTTGCGACGTCGCCTGCGTTACCTGCGCCAGCTCGACGCCGTCGGCCGGATTGGTAGTGGCGAAAGTCTCGTTCGCGTCGCTCCACGCGTTGTCGATGAAGAGGCCGAAGCGGCGTCCATGCTGGTCCAGCCACGCCTGTGCTTCTTTGGTGCTTTCAGGTGCGGGGCCGTAATCCATAGTTTGCAAAATCTCGTTAATTGTTGGCATGACGAATCCGTTCGGTATTTAAGGTTGCGCGTGGCGATGTGCGGCCGAGTAGGCGCCGGTCACGTAGTGCTCGAGCTGGCGCTCGATGTCGGTCATCAGGCTGGACGCGCCGATGCGGAACAGGTGCGGCTGCAGCCAGTCGTTGCCCAGCTCTTCCTTCATGACGGTCAGGTATTGCAGCGCCGACTTCGCGGTCGACACGCCGCCCGCAGGCTTGTAGCCGACCTGGAAACCGGTCTGCTCGTAGTATTCGCGGATCGCGCGGGTCATCACCAGCGACACGGGGATGGTGGCGTTGACGCCTTCCTTGCCGGTCGAGGTCTTGATGAAATCGGCGCCGGCCATCATGCAGACCCACGAGGCTTTCGCCACGCTGTCGAGCGTGACCAGGTCGCCGGTGGCGAGAATGGCTTTCACATGGGCTTCGCCGCACGCTTGACGGTAGGCCAGCATCTCGTCGTACAGCGCCTGCCAGTTACCGGTCAGGACGTGCTGGCGCGTGATGACGATGTCGATCTCGGTCGCACCGGCGGCCACCGACAGTTCGATTTCACGCAGCTTGGTTTCCATGCTCGACAGGCCGGCCGGGAAGGCGGTCGACACGGCGGCGATCGGCAAGCGGCCTTGCAGGATCTTGACGGCCGGGGTGATCATCTCGTGGTACACGCAGACGGCGCCGGTGGTCAGGGATTCGAGGCCGAGGGCTTGCATCAGGTCGGCGCGCAGCGGGCGCATCGCCTTCATGCACAGGCGCTCGACGCGGCCCGGCGTGTCGTCGCCACCCAGGGTGGTCAAGTCCATGCACTGCACCGCGCGGATCAGCCAGGCGGCCTGGTATTCCTTCTTGACCGTACGGCGGTTGGCCAGGCTGGCGGCGCGGCGGTCGGCCGCATTGCGGTTGACCTTGATGTGGTTCACCCAGCCGAGGTCGAGGCCGACGGCGGTGTTTCGTTTGAAGTCCAGGTTCTGGGTCATAGCAGTGCGGTTCCGTTGGAGAGAGGTTTGACGCCGAGGTGCTTCGCGAGCGTAGCGCCGATGTCGGAGAAGGTCGAGGCGATCGGCAGTTCCTGCGGCTTCACGTTCGGGCCGAAGAAGATCATCGGGATGTGTTCGCGCGTGTGGTCCGAGCCCGGCGCGGTCGGGTCGCAGCCGTGGTCGGCGGTGATGACGACCAGGTCGCCGTCCTTCAGTTTCGCCATGAATTCGGGCATGCGCGCGTCCAGTTCGTGCAGCGCGTTCGAATAACCGGCGACGTCGCGGCGGTGGCCGAAGTGCATGTCGAAGTCGACGAAGTTGACAAAACTAAGCGACTTCTCCGGCGCTTCGTCCGCCACTTCCAGCAGGCGGTCGAACAGCGCCATGTTGTCGACGCCTTTTACCAGGCGCGTCACGCCCTGGGCGGCGAAGATGTCGCTGATCTTGCCGAGGGCGATGACTTCGCCGCCTTCGTTGAAGACGTGGTCGAGCAGCGTCGGGCTGGTCGGCGGCACGGCGTAGTCGTGGCGGTTCGGGGTGCGCTTGTACTTGCCGTTCTCGCCCACGAAAGGACGCGCGATCACGCGCCCGATGTTGTAGGGCTTTACGAGTTCATAGGCCACTTCGCAGACCGCGTACAGGCGGTCCACGCCGAAGTGTTCTTCGTGCGCGGCGATCTGCAGCACCGAGTCGGCCGAGGTGTACAGGATCGGTTTGCCGGTGGCGACATGCTCGTCGCCGAGTTCGTCGATGATGGTGGTGCCCGAGGCGTGGCAGTTGCCGAGCCAGCCCGGCACGCCGGTCAGCTCCTGCAGTTTGTCGGTCAGCTCCTGCGGGAAGGACGGCACGGTCTTCGGGAAGTAACCCCAGTCGAACAGCACCGGCACGCCGGCGATTTCCCAGTGGCCGCTTTGCGTGTCCTTGCCGGTCGACTGTTCGCGCGCGGCGCCCCAGGCGCCGGTGAAACCGTCGCGCTGGTCGAAACCGGCGGCCCACTCGCCGCTGGCCTTGTGCGCGGCGGCCGCGAGACCGAGGCGCTCGAGATTCGGCAGCGACATCGGCTTGCCCTCTTTCGCGGCCCACGCGGCGATGTGGCCGAAGGTGTTGGCGCCCGTGTCGCCGTATTTGTCGGCATCGGGCAGCGCGCCCAGGCCGAAGGAGTCAAGCAGGAGGATGAATGCGCGTGACATGAATGTCCTCGACGTGAATTAGGCTGCGGTGGCGCGCGGGACGGAACCCAGGCGCTCGGTGAACGAGTGGATCAGCGTGACCAGGTCGGTGGCGGCGATGGCCGCATACTTCAGGGTCTGCTCGTGCGACAGCGCGAATGGCGACAGGCCTTCGGCCAGGTTGGTGATGGCCGAGATGCCGACCACTTTCAGGCCGCAGTGGCGTGCCGAGATCACTTCCGGCACCACCGACATGCCGACCACGTCGGCGCCCATCGTACGGAAGGCGCGGATTTCGGCGGGGGTTTCGAAGTTCGGACCCGGCGCGGCCAGGTAGACGCCTTCGGCGATCGTAATGCCTTTATCGGCCGCGGTGGCCTTCACCAGGTCGCGCAGCTCGCTGTCGTAGGCGTTGGCCATGCTGAAGAAGCGCGGGCCGAAGCGGTCGTCGTTCGGGCCGGCCATCGGGCTGCCCGGCAGCATGTTGATGTGATCGGTCAGGACGACGACGCTGCCGGCATCGACTTCGGTGCGCAGCGAACCGGCCGCATTCGTCACCAGCAGCATCTCGCAGCCGAGCAGCTTGAAGGTGCGCACGGCGGAGGTCATCACGTTGGCGCCGTAGCCTTCGTAGAAGTGGCCGCGGCCCTTCATGCACACGACCGGCACGCCGGCCAGGGTACCGAGTACCAGTTCGCCGGCGTGGCCGTGCACGGTGCTGATCGGGAAGCCCGGCAGTTCCGAATAGCTGATCGAGACCGCATCGACCATCTGTTCGGCGAGCACGCCGAGGCCCGAGCCCAGGATCATTGCCACGCGTGGCGCGAAACCTGGTTTGCGGGCACGGATGATCTCGGCGGCGTCGAATGGCATATTGCTGGACATGAGGTTTCCTTGTCGAAATTCTAAAAAATGCGCTGAAAAAAAGTGGGAGGCTGTATTGGGGACCGGCGGAGAAGCGGCCCGGCGCCGCGGAGGGGCGCGTGAAGCTTAACAATTAGTAGAACTATGCATTATCGTGGATATGTATGGCAAATACCATTTCTCTTGCCCATTTATATGAGGGTCGAATAAATCGACGGCCATTCATTGCTCGCTCCGTAGCCAAAGCGCGACATGCGGACGAAAAACAAGCGGTTGACTCGATTCAAACATTTGTTTAGCATGAACGAACATTTGTTTACTGGCGCTTCCACCGTGACCGAACTCTCGAAAAAAGAACAGTTGTACGCGCTGATCCGGGCCAACCCCTTCATCGCGCAGCAGGACATCGCGGCCGAACTGAATTTGTCGCGCTCGGCCGTGGCCGGCCATATCGCGACCCTGGTGCGCGAACGGCGCCTGCTCGGGCGCGCCTATGTGCTGCCGAGCGACCGTCCGATCCTGTGCATCGGCGCGGCCAATCTCGACCGCAAGCTGCGCGCCAGCAGCGCGCTGGTGATGGGCACCTCGAACCCGGCCGCCGCGGTCGAATCCTTCGGCGGGGTGGCGCGCAACATCGCCGAGAACCTGGCACGCATGGGCGCGGCCGTCAGCCTGATCACGGCGGTCGGCCACGACTCCTCGGGACGTGCCCTGCTCGCCCAGGCGCAAGACGCCGGGATCGAAACGCGCGGCGCCCTGACGCTCAACGACGCCGCCAGCGGGACCTATACCGCGGTGCTCGACGTCGACGGCCAGATGGCCGTGGCCCTGGCCGACATGGCCTTGTACGACCGCATCACCCCGGCCTTCCTCGGCCTGCGCCGCCAGCAGCGCGCTAGCGCCGCGCTGATCGTGGCCGACCTGAACCTGACCGTCGACGCGATCCAGACCCTGCGCGAGGACGCGGCCCACGACCAGGTGGACCTGGTCATCGTCGCCGTGTCGGAGCCGAAGATGAACCGCCTGCCGCAGTCGCTGGCGGGCGTGCGCCTCTTGATCCTGAACCAGGGCGAGCTGGCCGCGCGCATCGGCCGCGTCGTGCAAGGCGACGACGAGCTGGCCAACGCCTGCCGCGAGCTGCAGGCCCAAGGCGCACGCGACGTCGTCGTCACCCTGGGCGCGCGCGGCGTGCTGTTCACGGGCGCCGACGGCGCCGTCGACCACCTGCCGGCGCCGCCGGCCGAGGTGGTCGACGTCACCGGCGCCGGCGACGCCTTCGCCGCCGGCCTGGTGCTGTCGCTGCACGGCGGCGGCTCCGACCTCGCGCTGGCCTGCCGCCGCGGCCTGCACCTGGCCGCGCTCACCATCGGCTGCCGCGAGACGGTCTGCCCGCAACTGGCGCCCGACTCGTTCGGCGCCCTCATTTGATACTGGACCTACCATGCACTCCTTCCTGCTGCTCTCCCCCGAAGTCGCCGCCGCCCGCAATGCCGGCCTGCCCATCGTCGCGCTCGAGTCGACCATCATCTCGCACGGCATGCCCTACCCGCAAAACGTGGAAACGGCGCGCAAGGTCGAACAGATCATCCGCGACGCCGGCGCCGTGCCGGCCACGATCGCCATCATGGACGGCAAGATCTGCATCGGCCTGTCGGACGCGCAGCTCGAGACGCTCGGCACCGCGCCGGACGCCATCAAAGTGAGCCGGCGCGACCTGGCCTATGTGCTGTCGCAGCGCCTGCTGGGCGCGACCACCGTGGCCGCGACCATGATCTGCGCGCAGCTGGCCGGCATCGAGGTCTTCGTCACCGGCGGCATCGGCGGCGTGCACCGCGGCGCCGAGACCAGCTTCGACATCTCGGCCGACCTGCAGGAACTGGCCCATACCAGCGTCGCCGTGGTCTGCGCCGGCGTCAAATCGATCCTCGACATCGGCCTCACGCTCGAATACCTGGAAACCCATGGCGTGCCGGTGGTCAGCGTCGGCCAGCCTGGCTTCCCCGCCTTCTTCACGCGCGAGAGCGGCTTTGATGCCGACTTCCAGCTCGACAGTCCGGAGGCGCAGGCCAACTTCATCCGCACCAAGTGGCAGCTCGGCCTGGCCGGCGGGGTCGTGGTCAGCAATCCGGTGCCGGAACGCTTCGCGATGCCGAAAGAGGAAATCGACCGCATCACCGAACAGGCCTTGCAAGAAGCGGCCCAGCAAGGCGTGACGGGCAAGAAGGTCACGCCCTTCCTGCTGGCGCGCATCAAGGAGCTGACCGCGGGGCGCAGCCTGGCCACGAACATCGCGCTGGTCGAGCATAATGCGCTGGTCGGCGCACGCCTGGCCGTCGCCCTCAATGTAGAAAAAACGGCCCACGCCGGATAAGACCACCATGTCGATCGACCTGAAACAGCTGAAATACTTCCTCGCCGTGGCCGAGGAAAAAAGCTTCAGCCGCGCCGCCGAGCGCCTGCATATCTCGCAGCCGCCACTGTCCCAGCAAATCATGAAGCTCGAGTCCGAACTCGGCGTGCGCCTGTTCGCGCGCACCACGCGCAGCTTCGAGCTGACGGTGGCGGGCAAGGCGCTGATGGCCGAAGCGTCGGACCTGCTGGGCCGGATGCGCATGACGATCGACACCATCCGCCAGATCGACCGCGGCGAAGTCGGACGCCTGCGCGTGGGGATCGTCGGCTCGGCGATGTGGGGGCCGATCCCGAGCTTGCTCGAGCGCTTCCAGAGCGAATTTCCGAAGGTGACCTGGACCATCCACGAACTGGGCCCGGACGAACAGTTCGAGGCGCTGCGCTCGAAACAGATCGACGTCGGCTTCTGGCGCGAGCCGCGCCTGGACGAGGAAGAACTGAAAGGCGCGCACCTGCACCAGGAGCTGTGCTTTCGCGAGAATGTCTGCGTGGCCGTGCACAAGAACCACGCGCTGGCGCGGCGCGACGCCATCGAACTGATCGACATCGCCAACGAGCCGATGCTGACCCTGCACCTGAGCCAGTCGGCCGAACCGCGCTATCTGATCCAGTGCTGCGTCAACGCCGGCTTCCAGCCGACCATCTTCCAGGAAGCGGCCGAGCCGCAGACGCTGCTGGCGATGGTGGGCGCGGGATTGGGCGTAGCCCTGATGCCGGAGACGACCAGCCGGATCGGCTGGCCGGGCGTGGTGTTCCTGCCGATCCGGACCAACGCGCCGTCGGCGAATTTGTATATCGCCTATACCAGCCAGGACGACGCGCCGGTGGTCAGGGCCTTCCTGAAAATCCTGAAACCGGACGGCGGCGCAGCGTGATCAATGGGTGGCGCCGCCGGCTTCGAGTGAATCGTCCCCGCCGCGGACGGCCACGGTGACCGCCACCTTCAAGCCGTCGACGATCTCGGCGAGCGCCATCGACGGCGCGCCCGCAAAGGCCGCCGCCTGCTCCGGCAAGTAAGGCACATGCATGAAGCCGGCCAGCGCCTGCCGGTCGCGCAGGTGGTGCATCGCCCCATAGAACACGTGGTTGCAGACAAAGGTGCCCGCGGTCTGCGAGACCGAGGCGCGCAAGCCGCGCTCGCGCATCGCGCCGACGATCGCCTTGACCGGCAGGGTCGCGAAATAGGCCGCCGGGCCGTCGGCGCTGATCGGCGCGTCGATCGGCTGCCGGCCGTCGTTGTCGACGATCGGCGCGTCGTCGAGATTGATCGCGACGCGTTCGAGCGTCAGGTCGGCGCGCCCGCCGGCCTGGCCGACGCAGATCACGATATCGGGCTTGATTTCATCGACCGCGCCGCACAGCACCCGGTTGGCGAAGCCGAACACGCAGGGCAGTTGCAGGATTTCGACGATGAAGTCGTCTTCCACCCAGCCTTTCAATGCGCGCACCGCCTCCCAGGCCGGATTGATCGTCGCTCCATTGAACGGTTCGAACCCCGTCAGCAGCACAGTTTTTTTCATGGCGATCGCTTAGTCAGGAGAAATTCATCAGGAAGTAGAGAAGGACGATGTTCGCCGCCAGTAGCGGCAGCGCGGTCGGAATCTGCGCCTTGATCACCGCGTTCTTGTCGGGCAACTCCAGCAGAGCCGCGGGGACGATATTAAAGTTCGCCGCCATCGGCGTCATTAATGTGCCGCAATACGCGCTGAACATGCCGATGGCAGCCATGACAGCGGGATTGGCCCCGTATTGTCCAACCAGCACGGGTACGCCGATGCCGCCCGCGATCACCGGGAAAGCGGCGAAGCCATTGCCCATGATGACCGTAAACAGCGCCATGCCGATGCAGTACAAGGCCACCGCCGTGAAGCGCGAATCGGTCGCGAACCAGGAGGTCGTCACCTCGGCCACGGCCTTGCCGACACCGGCCTCGGTAAACAACAGGCCGAGCACGGCCAGCATGTGCGGCAGCGTTACCGCCCAGCTCATCGCGTCGACCAGGCGGCGCGCCTCGCGCACGCCTTGCACGGGACTGGCGCGCGTCAGCCGGCAGGCCGCGCCGAGCGCCAGCAGTGCGCCCAGTCCCAGGCTGGCCAGCGTCAGGTGCGCCTTGTCGAACAGGGCCAGCTGGCCGATGTGCACGTATTTGAGCAGCGTCGCGCCGAGCACCGTCACCAGCGGAATCACCAGCGCCGGCAGGAACAGGCGGTTGCCCAGGCGCGCGGCGTTGGCGCGCCGGTCGGCCGCGTCCAGCGTGCCGTGCTTGCCCGGCTTGACCAGGCCACAGCCGGCCAGCAGCGCCATCGCGATCATGATGGCGCCGGCCAGCGCGGGCGCCATGAAGTCGCCGACCAGGTAGACGGCCGCATACAGGCCCCAGAACAGCGCGCTCGTCGCACGGCGCGGATGGTCGCGGTCGAACGCCGTCAGCAGCGCGACAAAGCCCAGCAGCAGGCCCACCAGCACATACAGGAGCTTGAGCGAAAAGATCACTTGCCGGCCCTTTCGCGCGCGATGGCGGCATCGAGCCGCAGCAGGTTCCAGCTGTGGATCACGAAGGCGCAGACCGCCGTCGGAATGCCCCACAGCGCCATGCGGATCGGATCGACCTCGATCCCTTCGGCGCGCAGGATGGTCTGCATCAGGACAATCGCCCCGAAGGCGACAAAGATGTCTTCGCCGAAGAACAGGCCGACGTTGTCGGTGGCCGCCGCCATCGCGCGGATGCGGTAGCGCAGGGCGTCGGAGATGCTGCCGTTGCGCGCCTCGGCCGCGCCTTCGGCCAGCGGGGCCACCAGCGGCCGCACCATCGAGGGCTGGCCGCCGAGGCTGGTGAGACCGGCGGCGGCCGAGGTCTCGCGCAGGAACAGGTAGACGATCAGCAGGCGCCCGGATGTGGCCGAACGGATTTTCGCGATGCTCGTCATCGCGTGCTCCTTCAGGCCGAAGCGTTCCAGCAGTCCGACCGCCGCCAGCGGCAGGAGCAGTACCAGCGGCAGGTTGCGGGTTTTCAGGAAAGCGGTGCCCAGCGACTCGAGCACATGCATGACCGGCATCGCGGCCGCAGCCCCGGTGACGGCGCAGGCGGCGACCACGATCAGCACGGGATTGGCCCGCAACAGGAAGCCGGCGGCGATGACGGCCACGCCCAGCAGTGGCCACAGGTTGACAGCGGTTTGCATGCACGCTCCGGCAAGGAATAATGCCGGCGAGTGTAACCGAAGCGACTTTGTGCGACCGAAACATCGAGCTGCGGCCAGCCTCCCGACCGCGTTCCTCGCGGCGCTTTGTGGCGCCGCCGCCGCGCCCCTCGCACATCGCTGCGCGCCCCCGCGCACGCTTGATCGAGCGCATGCCCGCGACGCGGCCGGGCATTAATCTCGGGGCACACAGGGCGAACAACGCCCGCTCACGCTCAATAAGGAGACATCATGCGCCTGCCTGCCCGTTTGCGCGCATTGCGCCGCTGGGCCGAACGGATCGGACCGCTGGTCCTGTGCGCCACGCTGACGACCACGCTGGCCGCCTGCGGCGGTGGCGTCGCGATCGGCTTCGGCTTCAGTGACTTCGACGACGACCGCCCGCACCGGCCGGACGGCCCCACCACCCCGAGCGCCGAAACCGGGACCTTCCTGATCGCCGGCAGCCTGTGCCCCACCTGCGGCGGCTCGCTCGACGGCGCCGCCTCCAGCGCCCGCTTCGACGCGCCGGAGGGGATCGTCCTCGCTCCCGACGGCAACCTGTACCTCACCGAAAAAAACAGTGCCACGATCCGCAAGGTGTCGACCCAGGGCGTGGCGGTGACCTTCGCCGGCGCCGCGGGCGCGCCGGGCAGCAGCGACGGCGCCGGCAGCGGCGCCCGTTTCAACACGCCGACCCGGATCGAGGCCGACGCCGACGGCAATCTGTACGTGACCGATACCGGCAATTCGACCATCCGCAAGATCACCCCGGCCGGCGCCGTCACCACCCTGGCCGGCGCGGCCGGCGTTTGCGGCAGCCTGGACGGCGACGCGCGCGCCGCCCGTTTCTGCTCGCCGCAAGGCATCGCGATGGACCGCCAGGGCATCTTGTACGTGGCCGACACCTTGAACCACACGATCCGGCGCATCGACCGCGCGAATATGGTCACGACGCTGGCCGGGGTGGCGGGGGCCTGCGGCAGCAGCGACGGCCGGGGCGACGCGGCGCGCTTTTGCGAGCCGCAGGACATCGCCGTCGATTCCGCCGGCTACCTGTACGTGGCCGATACCGGCAATTCGACCATCCGCGAGATCGCGCCCGACGGCCAGGTGCGCACGATCGCCGGCGCGCCGGGACAATGCGGCAGCGCCGACGGCATGGCCGGCAACGCGCGCCTGTGCCGGGCGGCCGGACTCACGCTCGACGGCACCGGCAACATGTACGTGGCCGACACCGGCAACGGCACCATCCGCCGCATCGGCATCTCGAACGCGGTCAGCACCGTGATCGGCGTGCCCGGCACCCAGAACAATGTGCTCGGTCCCCTGCCCGGCGGCTTGAACGCGCCGCGCGGCATCACCGCGCTGGGCGCGGGAACGCTGGCGGTGACCTCGCATAACCTCGTCTTGAAACTGGTGCCGCGCTAGCGGTCGACGCGGCGCGCGGGATCAGTAGAGCGAGACCGACGTCTGTATGACGAGCGGCGTTTAATCCGGGCGCACCGGCGTGGCGGCGAGATCGCCCACCACCGTCGTCCAGAGCCGCACGTGGAAGGCGCGCACCAGGCCGTTGGTGACGTACGGATCGGTGGCGGCGAACAGTTGCGGCGTCTGCGGCGTAGCGCAGCTAAACACCAGCAAGGCGCGGTCGGCGGGTTCGCCCAATGCACCGGCAAGCACGAGCTCGCCGCGCTCCTGCGCTTCCCAGGCCAGCTTCAGGTGGGCATTGCGGAATTCGGCACGGCGCTCCAGGTAATCGGGCGCGAGGTCATAGGTCAGCAAAAAATGCACGGTGCTTCCTTCATTGTTGGATTGGCAAGACGATCCGGCCATGTTACCCGATGCCGCGTCCCCCGTTCTGTCGTAAAAAACCCACTCTCCCGTTGATCACCACGCATGCTGCAATGCATGGCGAAATGGCGCACAGAACAATTTTTATCGACGAGGTAGACTGTCACCATGAACACATCAAGCAAAAAAATGGCGGCAGGGATGGCGGGCTTCGCCAGCGTGTTGTGGCTGGGGCTCACCGCGGCGGTCGCGGCCAACCAGCGCCGGCTGGTGTTCAATCCGACCGTCGTTCCCGAAGTGAACAGCCCACGCAGCAGCGGCCACCGTACCCGTCCGATCGTGCTGCGCGCGAAAGACGGCACCCGCTTGTGCGGCTGGCTGATGACCCCGCGCACGCCCGGCCCGCATCCGGCCGTGCTGTACTTTGGCGGGCGCTCCGAAGAAGTGTCCTGGGTCGTGCGCGATGCCGGCAACCTGTTCCCCAACATGACGGTGCTGGCGCTGAATTACCGCGGCTACGGCAACTCGCATGGCATGCCCGATGAAATGCTGCTGGTCGACGACGGCTGCACGCTGTTCGACTGGCTGGCCGCCCTCGGCCAGGTCGACGCGCGCCGCATCGCCGTCGTCGGGCGCAGTCTCGGTTCCGGCGTGGCGGTGCAGGTCGCCAAGGAAAGGGCGGCCCACTCGGTGGTATTGATCACCCCCTACGATTCGATCCTGGCGATCGCCAAGCGCAAGTTCCGCGCAATGCCGATCGAATACATGCTGCGCCACCGCTTCGAGTCGATCAAGCACGCGCCCTCGCTCAAGGTGCCGACCTATGTGCTGCGCGCGGAAAGCGACGACATCGTGCCGCATTCGCATACCGACCAGCTGTGCGAAAAGCTCGCCAACCTGATCCTCGACGACATCGTGCCGGGCTCGGATCACATGAACATTCCCTACCTCGAAGCGACCCAGAGCCGCGTCGCCGGCTTCCTCACCCAGCGCTTCAGCCAGCCCCTGCCCCCGCTTGAGCTCATCCAAACTGTAGCGTAGGCAAGAAATCGCCAAAAAAATGCCGCAACTTGTCGGCATTTATATTTCCATCGAATAAATTGCCAAGTAAAATCGTATTTGCCTAGTGTTGGCGGGCTGATGCATATTCGACAGCTTGCGCCGCGCAGGATGTGGACCCCGGCGCCACGCGGTAAACGACCGCCCTCCCCCCACCTCAGCTGTTGCGATGACGCGACATTCGCGAACGCGGCGCTGTGGCGAAGGTGGGGCGATACAAATCGTAACGACATAAAACGTTCGGGACTGACACAATCCGCACGGCAGCGCGCCGGTGCCCGCATGGTGAGCGGGGGCGCGCCGAGCCTTGCCTCTAGCTTGTCCCTCCCAACGCAGCCGTTGCGCCGGGTACAATATCGAAATTCCAGGAGCTAATTCATGAAATTCAAGCAACTCAGCATGACGATGGCGGCTTTGTTCCTCGCCGGCAGCGCGATGGCGCAAGCCCCCGCAGGCGCACCGAAGCTGGGCATCGTCTACGATGCCGGCGGCAAGTTCGACAAGTCGTTCAACCAGTCGGCGTTCGAAGGCGCTGAGCGCTTCAAGAAAGAAACGAACATCCCGTACATCGAAGTCCAGGCCAACAGCGATACCCAGGCCGAGCAAGTGATGCGCGGCCTCGCGCGCAAGAAGCTCGACATGATCGCCGCGATCGGCTTCTCGCAGACCCAGGCCGTGGCCAAGGTCGCCAAGGAATTCCCGAAAGTCAAATTCGTCCTGATCGACTCGATCGCGCCGGGCGCGAACGTGAACTCGATCATGTTCAAGGAACAGGAAGGTTCCTACCTGGTCGGCGTGGCCGCCGCGATGGCCTCGAAATCGAAGAAAATCGGTTTCGTCGGCGGCATGGACATTCCGCTGATCCGCGCGTTTTCTTGCGGCTACAGCCAGGGCGCAAAAGCCCAGCTGCCGAAGATCGAGATCATGTCGAACATGGTCGGCACCACCAGCGCCGCCTGGAACGATCCGGCCAAGGGCGGCGAGCTGGCACGCCAGCAATTCGACCGCGGCGCCGACGTCGTGTTCGCCGTTGCCGGCGGTTCGGGCATGGGCGCCCTGCAAATGGCCAAGGAAAAAGGCAAGCTGGCGATCGGCGTCGATTCGAACCAGAACTACCTGCATCCGGGCTCGATGCTGAGCTCGATGGTCAAGCGCGTCGACGTCGCGATCTACGACGCCTTCATGCAAGTCAAGAACAACACCTGGAAAGCCGGCACGACCTACAAGGGCCTGAAAGAAGGCGGCGTCGACTGGGTGCTGGACAAGGACAACCGCAAGGTGGTCTCGCCAGAGATGGAAAAGCGCGTCAATGGCGTGAAGGCCGACATCATCAGCGGCAAGATCAAGGTCATCGACTACCGCGCCGCAGGCAGCTGCCCGGTCTGATTTTTCCAAGTTTCATTTAATAAAACAAAGCGCGCCGCGCCGGACATTCCGGCGCGGCGCGCTTTTGAGTAGAAGCATTCACTTTTTCACTACTGATCGCTATGCAGCCAGCCGTAGAATTTCGCAACATCAGCAAGGCCTTCGGGCCGGTGCAAGCGAACGCTGACGTCAGTTTCACGATCGCCAAGGGTTCCATCCATGGCGTGATCGGGGAAAACGGCGCCGGTAAATCCACCCTGATGAGTATCCTGTACGGCTATTACCACGCCGACAGTGGCCAATTATTGATCGACGGCCAGGCGCGCCAGATCCGCAACAGCCAGGAAGCCATCGATCTCGGCATCGGTATGGTGCACCAGCACTTCATGCTGGTCGAGAACATGACCGTGCTCGACAACGTGATGCTGGGGACCGAAGGCGGGTTCAAGCTGGCCAAAAAACGGGGCGAAGTCGAAGCGAAGCTGCGCGAGATCTGCACCCGCTACCGCCTCGACGTCGACCCGCTGGCGACCATCCACGATTTATCCGTGGGCGCCCAGCAGCGCGTCGAGATCCTCAAGCAAATCTACCGCAGCGCCAACATCCTGATCCTGGACGAGCCGACCGCCGTGCTGACCGCCCAGGAAACGGCCTCGCTGTTCGAAATCCTGCGCCTGTTCAAGGACCAGGGCAAGACCATCATCCTGATCACCCACAAGCTGCAGGAGATCATGGACATCACCGACCAGGTCACGGTGCTGCGCGCCGGCCGGGTGTCGGGCGCGGTGAGCACCCTTGAAACCTCGAAAGAACAGCTCGCCAACATGATGGTGGGCCGCCCGATCGAGGGCAACCTGCCGCGCAAACCATTCAGCCCGGGCGCGCCGGTCTTGAGCGTGTCGCAGCTGCAGCTGAAAGACGCGAACGGCGTCCAGCTGCTGGGCGATATCGACCTGAACGTGCGTGCGGGCGAGATCGTGGCGATTGCCGGCGTGTCGGGCAACGGCCAGAGCGAACTGATGGAAATCCTGGCCGGCATGCGCCTGCCGACCTCGGGCCAGGTCGAACTCGACGGCAAGCTCCTGCCCTTCGGGCGCCGCGCCAACGCCGACGGCCTGCCCGCCACCTTCCGCAACCTCGGCATCGGCCACGTGCCGGAAGACCGCCTGCGCGACGGCGTCATCAAGGACTTCTCGGTGATGCAAAACACCGTGTTCGGCTACCAGGACCGCGTGAAAAACCGCTGGGGCCTGTTCGACTTCGAGGCCATCGCCAAGCGCTGCGCGCATCTGCTGCAGGCCTTCGACGTGCGTCCGAATAATCCCGACCTGCGTATCGGCCTGCTCTCGGGCGGCAACCAGCAAAAGGTCGTGATCGCGCGCGAAGTCTCGGCCCAGCCGAAACTGATGCTGGTCGGCCAGCCGACGCGCGGCGTCGACATCGGCACCATCGAATCGATCCACACCCAGCTGCTGCGCCTGCGCGACGAAGGCGTGGCGATCCTGCTGGTGTCGGTGGAACTGGAAGAAGTGCGCGCACTGGCCGACCGCATCGTGGTCATGTCGGGCGGCCGCATCACCGGCGAACTCAATATCGACGAATTCGACACCACCCGCATCGGCCTGTTGATGGGCGGGATGCACAAGTCATGAAACAGATGAAAACCACCGAACTGCCACGCTGGGCCACGGGCTTCGTCCTGCCGGTCCTGAACCTGCTGTCGGCGCTGCTTGTCGCGGCGCTTGTCATCCACCTGCTGGGCGAAAGCCCGGTCGAGTCGATGAAGATCCTGGTCAACTCGGCCATCGTCAATCCGGAAGGCCTGGCCTATACGCTGTTCTACGCCAGCACCTTCATCTTCACGGGCCTGGCCGTCTCGATCGCCATGAAGGCGGGCCTGTTCAACATCGGCGCCGAAGGCCAGATGTATTTCGGCGGCCTGGGCCTGACCCTGACCGTGCTGGCCTTCGACCACACGCTGTCGCCCTGGCTCCTGATCCCGCTGGCCATGCTCGGCAGCGCGCTCTTCGGCGCCCTCTGGGCTTTCCTGCCGGGCTACCTGCAGGCCAAACGCGGCAGTCACGTGGTGGTCACGACCATCATGTTCAACTTCATCGCCGCCAGCCTGATGAACTTCATCATCGTGAAATACCTGATTCCCGAAGGCGAGCAGAATCCGGCGAGCCGGGTCTTCGCCGAGTCGGCCGCGCTGCCGACCCTGAACACCTGGTTCCCGATGTTCGGCGACACGCCGCTCAACATCGGCTTGCCCGTAGCGATCGTGGCGCTGGTGGTCTACGGCGTCATGGTGTCGCGCTCGAGCTGGGGCTACCAGCTGCGCGCCACGGGGCTGAACCAGCACGCCGCCCACTACGCGGGCGTGCGCATCAGCCGCATGATCGTCGTCGCCATGCTGATCTCGGGCGCGCTGGCCGGTCTGGCCGCCGTGAACTCGGTGATGGGCTCGACCCACTACCTGAGCCTGAACTTCCCGGCCGGCGCCGGTTTCGTGGGCATCGCCATCGCGCTGATGGGCCGCCAGCATCCGGTCGGTATTTTCCTGTCCTCGGTGCTGTTCGGCGCGCTGATCCAGGGCGGTTTCGACCTCTCGCTGGAAAAACCGAACATCCCGGTCGAGACCTTTGTCTTCATCCAGGGACTGATCATCCTGTTCTGCGGCGCGATGGAAAACTTCTACGCCCCCGCGGTCCTGAAACTGATCAACGCAACACGTAAGGGTTAAGCCATGGAAGACTTCCATATCGCCAGTATCGTCGTCTCGACGATCCGCAACGCGCCGGTGCTGATGTTCGCAGCGATGGCCGGCCTGTTCGCCGAACGCAGCGGCGTGGTCGACATCGGCCTCGAGGGCAAGATCCTCGCCTCGGCCTTCGTCTCGGCCGCCGTCGGCTACACGACCCAGAACCCGTGGGCGGGCATCGCCGCCGGCGTCGCCGTCTCCGTCGTCCTCGCGATGGTGCAGGCCTTCGTGTCGATCACCCAGAAGGGCAACCAGCTGGTCGCCGGCATCGCGATCAACATCGCCATGAGCGGCCTGACCTTCGTCGTCGCCCAGTACATCTTCCAGCAGGGTGGGCGCACGCCGGACCTGGGCAGCGCGCGCCTGTCGGACGTCGTGCTGCCGGGGACGGCCGCGCTGGCCGATGTCCCCTTCCTCGGCTGGTTCTACGCCAACGTGATCGGCGGCCATTCGCCGCTGGTCTACCTGGCCTTCGCGCTGGTGCCGCTCGTGCACTGGGTGGTGTACCACAGCCGCTTCGGTTTGCGCCTGCGCGCCTGCGGCGAAAACCCGCACGCGGCCGACGCCGCCGGCGTATCGGTCGAGAAGACCCGCTACCTGGCCATGCTCGTCGCCGGCATCCTGTGCTCGTTCTCGGGTGCCTACCTGTCGATCGTCCAGAGCGGCTTCTTCCTGCGCGACATGTCGGCCGGCGCCGGCTACCTGGCCCTGACGGCCCTCGTATTCGGCAACTGGCGGCCGCTGCAAACGGTCCTCGGCTGCCTGATGTTCGGCTTCTTCTCGGCCGTGCAGATCCAGATCGAAGGCGTCGACCTGCCGGTCGTGGGCCGCATTCCCGGCTCGCTGATCCAGATGATTCCGTATGTCGTGACCGTGATCGTGCTGGCCGGCCTGATGGCCAAATCGGTGGCGCCGAAAGCAATCGGCAAACCCTTCGTCAAGTCGCGCTGATCGGTCTTGCGCGGTGAATCGGGGCGGCCTGCGGGCCGCCCTTTTTGTTTGGCGCCTCAAGGCCGGCCGCCCCCCTGGGGTCAGGTCTGACATTCGGACACATGCTCAGCCATATACGGTACTCAAGGATGAGGTCGTGTCTGAATGTCAGACCTGACCCCAGCTGCGCCAGCTGCGCAGCTGTTTCGGCCCGCTTGCTGCCGTCACTGGTCCCGCGGCTGCACCTGCCCGCCCGCATCGAGCTTGCGCAGCGCATGCTTCTTGCCGCTCTTGGCCTCATGCCAGGCCGGCAGCACGCGGAAGGTCAGCGCCAGGTCGTAGTCGCCGGCGACGCTGCCGACATCCATCGGCACCTCCCCTGCCCGGTTCTGGAACCAGCGCAGCCAGGCCGCCGATCCTGGCGCGGGAGAGTCCAGGTACGGGGCGCCCGCGTTCGGCGCCGCGCCCGGCGCGGGCGGCGCCAGCGGCATCAGGAAGGACGCCATGCCCTTGGCGGGATTGGCCGCATTCCACTGCGACGTCCCATGGCAGCTGAGGCAGGAGGAATTGGCGGCGCGCCGCAGCAGGCGGCGCTTGCCCTCGTGGGCGACCGACACATCGTTCACGCCATGGTCGTTCGGCCCCGACAGGCGCACGCCCCAGCCCAGCGTTTCGAGCGCGTACCCGGGCGCGTTCGGGTTGACCCAGGTTTCGAACAAGGCCGCGCCCGGATTGGCGGCGCTGTCGACGCGCGGATCGTTGCCCCACTGCGCGCCCAGCGGCACCATCTGGTCCCACACGCCGCGGCTGCCCGGGCGCGTCGCGCGGTCATAGACCAGGGTCGTGAACACCCAGCCGGTCTGCGGCGCCGACTGCGTGTCCTTGACGACGATATCGACCTGCATCAGGTAGCCCATGGCCAGCGTCGGCCGGTCGAACTGCCCGGTGGTCGCGTTGGCCGTCATCATCATCGGCCAGGCCAGGGCGCCGCGCATCGCCGGCCACTCCTGCGGCCCGGCCGTCGTGAAGGCGAGTTTGACGGTGACGGAACCGTCGGCGTACTGGGTGGCACCGCCATCGAGGCGCGGCGCCTGCGGGTCGCGCCAGATGGCGCCCAGCGTCTGCGCACCGGTGCGGTTGTAATAGGTAATGACGTAGGTGGTGAAGGGTTTGTTCAAGCCGCTCTTCGGGAACAGGGTCTCGTCGAAGCGTTCGACCCCGACCAGCATGCCGTGGACGGCCTCGCGCTGGGCACCCAGCCAGGGGTCGTTGTACCAGCCGCGCCGCCCGGCATCCCAGGTATCGTCGCCCGCCAGCAGCGCCACCATGTCGCGCGCGACGCTGTCCTTCAGGGCCTGGATATAGCTGGCGGCGTTCGCGGTCGCGATCGGCGCGTTGCCGATGGCCGTGCGCCAGGGCATGGCGGGCGCGGGCAAGCCGGCGGGATAGGCACGGCTGAGTTTGAACAGCGGCCCGGCATACTCGGCGCGCGCCGGAACGATGCCGTTATGGTCTAGATAGGGATCGGGGACGGCGGCCCCCGCCGGCAACGCGCACAGCGCGCCGGCTAGGCCAAGAGAGACGGTGAGAATGCGCATGTTCGTTTCCTCGAAGGAAGTGAAAACAGCCCATTCTTCCGTGCGGCAATCCGGATGGATTGCGAACGAACAAGTTCTAGCGAGAAGCGTCTCGCGCCGGCCTCAGTCGCTCGCCAATGCCGCCGAGCGCTTGAAGGTCCACGACAGCCCCAGGCCCGCCGACAGGCCATTGTCGCGCAGGTGCAGCGGGCTGTTGCGGTTGGCCCCGCTGCCATAGTTCTCGGCGCGCAAGAAGGTGTAGACGCGCAGGTCGGGATTGATCACGCGGGCCGCAAACACGCCAGCGCGTACCAGGATCAGGCCGGCGTCGGCGCTGTAGGCGGCGCGCGTGGCGGTCGCGAATTGAGGACGCACTTCGTAGAAATAGCGGTTGATCTTGCCGTCGCCGAGGACCGCGCCGACCTGGGTGTCGAACAGCCACTTGCCGTCGGCACTGCGGCGCTCGTAGACCAGGCGCGGCTCGAAGGTGTAACCCTGGTGGTGCAGGCCGCTGCGCACTTCCATCACCGCGCGCAGCGGCAGGTCGAGGCGCAGGCCGCTCCGGGCGTCGAAGCGCGCCAGGCGCAGCTTCAGGCGCGGCCCGAACTCGACCAGCGCACCCAGGTCCGGCATGCCGGCACGTGCGGCGACATTGTCCGAGCGGGCCGGCAACGAGGCGGCCAGGCCGATGTCGAATTCGGCATTCTCGCTCTTGAACAGGCGCGCGCCGATCCCGCCCTGGTCGGAGCGCAGCACCTTGCCGCGATAGATGATGACCGGCAGCGCCAGGGCGCGCGTCTCGCGGTCATCCGCGCCCGGATACGAGGGCGTGCTGACGACGCCGCCGGCCACGCCCAGCTCCCACAGGGGTTGGGCCGGCGCGCCGGAGGATTGGGCGTGGGCGGAAGTCGCGGCCAGGCAGGCCAGGCCAATACTGGCAAGAAGGTGACGGTGCATTCGGGGTCCAGAAACAGCGGCGCGGCGCGCCGGAACCGCTATTCTAGCTGCGGCCGGGCCGGTGCACGGCAGAGCGCAACCCTTCTACCAAAGAAATAAAGTGACCTTTACTGGCACAGCGCACCCAGTAATAACATTGCGATCGGGATATCGTGCGCCACTCGATCGCCCACCCGTGAGAATGGAAGTAGCGCGACACGACCGTCATCCCCATGCGTCGATTACCGTCGAAAAAGGGGTGAATGCTCAAAAAATCGACGAACAGGCGCGCGCCAAACAGCAACAGTTCATCATGATCGGCAGGGACGGACCTGCTGGCCAACCGAAGTAAATCGCGTGTCGCCTGGGCGATCGCCTTGGAATTGACGAAGACGGCGTTGCGTTTGAGGTTGATGCGTCGATATACACCAAAGTATTGCGGAAGACTCGGACACATCGACCGATGCGACTGGAGCAGCACTTGCCATGTGAGATCGGAAAGCGGTGCGGGGTCGCTCTGCGGCCGGCTGTGGGCTGAAAACTCGCGGTTGAAACTGGCGACCGCGTCCGCATCGTAGCGGCCGGCATAAGCGGGCGACCAAGGAATAAGGAAAAACCTGACGCTGCGGTTGAAGCGGATCAGCCCGGCGGCTGACGGTAAGCCGGTGAGCGCGTAGGCAGCCGCGACATCGTCAAGAATGTCGGACTCGCACGGAATCCGGCAAAACGACGATGGGTGTCCAGGCAAGCCTGCCTCGAAGCATCCTTGCGCCTTTCCCAGAATGATCAACGCATAGCCGGATGTTCGGACAAGCAGTACCGGGCCGTTAAGAACACTGGACGGGATATCGGTTGGAGAGAGCGCATTCAGGCGGACACCGGCGCGGCGCGCAATATAGGCGAGCAAATCCTGCGATGGTCCTGCCTGCGGCACCGGTGCGATCGATAAAATCGCGTCGACTTTGGCCTGCCTCCCGCTCCAGCGGCAGAAAGCCGCGATACAAGCGAGCGATGTCATTCCCATATCGCTGTATTCGAGCCGCCCCATCCGCTGGTGATAGACTGAATTTTCAAGCGGGACGATTGACATAGGCAAGTTCAATAAATTTCTACATATCAACGGCTGCCGACACCTGCTTGTCTGGCAGCCGTCTGGCTACTTACGGCTGGAAGTTCGCGCCGTTTTGGAAGGAGTCAGCAACGATCACCCCACCCCAATACGACGAAACAACAACCGCAATCGTCACGATTGCCGTTGCCGGGGCTGCCAGGGCCAGCGCAGCGCCAAATGCCAAGGCAGCGACGCCGGCACCGAATTCAGTCCAATCCGGACCGGTCGACGCAGGTGCGTTCACTACGACCACAGGCATAACAACGGTCTCGTGACCGTAGTATTCGTTGATCGACTCGTCCGACGCAGACATATAGCCGCCAGCGACCAGTTGCGTTTCCAGCGCAGAAATCAAGCGCATTTCATCTCCAATTTTTTTCAGAGCTAATTTAAACGGCTAGCTCCTTACCGTAAACCCGATATATATCAATCTTACGACGCACGATAAAAAAGACGGCAATTTTCGGTGTATCAATTCCCGCCACCGATATGTATTCGACGTGTGAACGATATCACACCTTTTATCAGTGGCGACCAATTACAAAGAGGGAAATACTTTATGAAACTTGTCCAGCCGGCAGGCGAATGAATGCACCACCGGAAAGGCTGCACGCCGAAATCCGGCAATGCTCCGCAGGAAAGGTTTTAGGCCAGCCTCAATCGCCCGCAAAGTGGATGACAAAGGTTTAATTGCACGAAATGCAGAATGCAATTCGATAATAATTATTCGACCAACCGGATTGCGGGACCGTTGCCGCGCAATCCTGAACAGATGCCCGCATCGCTCAAAAATCGTAATTCCTCATTACGTACCGCGCAGACATTCCACCGCGCACAAAAACGGCCATTAACGCGCCAGCCAGCGTCCCAGCAAGATCAGTCCCGGAATGGCAAGCAAACATAATGCAGCAATCTTAGTGCCTCGACTTTCCTGAACTCTAGTCAAAACCAATATCCGCTTATGCCTCAATAACGTCACGATCAACACGACAAACAAACAGATTAACGTCAGCCCGAAGAGATTCCCGTTCACACTGCATCCTTTTTGACATTATTACAATACACACAATTACAGGCGTCTGTGGCTGTCAAGCACGGACCTGGCAGCCACCCACGAATTTATGGCTGGAAGTTCACGCCGCCCTGGAACGAGTCCGAGACGATCACGCCCCCCCAATATGACGAAACGATCACTGCGATGGTGATGATCGGCGTTGCCGGCGCTGCCGCGGCTAGCAGGAGAGCAAATCCCAGGACCGCTGCGCCGGCGCCAAACTCGGTCCATTCCGGGAAGATTGACGATGACGCCGCCGGCGCCGTCACGTAGACCGTGGCGATGGATGCAGCTGAAAAGCCGCCGCCTCCGCCGCCACCGCCGTCAAAACTATCGGAAGCGAGGAAGCTGCCGCCGCTGACCAGGTTTGCTTCAATTTCGGAAACTAAACGCATTACAACTTCTCCAAATGACAACTAAATTAAAGGGCTCGCCTTTGTAATTCCGCCAAAATCCTACTCGTCCATTCAATGCAGTACGAGACCGCGACGCTCGTTGGCATCTTCCATTCCGGTCTGTGCGCCACCACATCTCGGGTGAGGCAGGGAACTACTCATCCCGCCATCCAGCGCGGGATAAGCAATTCGCATGGTGACGATGTGGCTGTTGAGCATGCAACCTAACAGCCGCACAGGCGCTTACGGCTGGAAGTTTGCGCCGTTCTGGAACGAATCCGCAACGATCACGCCGCCCCAGTACGACGAGACGATCACCGCGATGGTAACGATGGCCGTTGCCGGAGCAGCCAGGGCCAATGCAGCGCCAAACGCCAGGGCGGCAACGCCTGCGCCGAATTCAGTCCAATCCGGGCCGGACGGACCCTGCGCTGGCGCGGTCACGTATACCGTCGCCACATACGCGGCAGAATAGGCACCGCCGCCACCACCATCGAAACTATCCGACGCCAGGAATCCGCCGCCGCTGACCAGATTTGCTTCCATTTCAGAAACTAAACGCATTACAACTTCTCCAGATGATTTGGCTAAATTAAATGGCTAAGTAGTCTCTCAATTTTTGCTGTCAAAGTCGAATTGGCAATGAAGCAGGAGTCGAGCGATGAAAAATCTGGAGCTCTCCGAAGACGAGCGGCGCACTCTGCGTGAGATGGGAATTTTTCACCCG